>Ga0256829_1001856_pt1 | contig 16548 bp, 15 predicted proteins | sample 131447metaG_FD_185979 | JGI IMG/M metagenome (GOLD analysis project Ga0256829, IMG submission 185979) | Hydrothermal vent microbial communities from Lau Basin, Pacific Ocean - 131-447 | ecosystem: Environmental > Aquatic > Marine > Hydrothermal vents | place: Pacific Ocean: Lau Basin | collected...
CAATTTGACCATCAATAGCATAAGGATACCAAATCTCATTGTCATCAAGTTGAATATCAACCACTGTCGCACCACCACGTACTTGTGAAGTGTAGGTAGCTGTTTTCATTCCAAAACCACCTTGGTTTATTTTTGCTGAAGCAAAAATAGTCCCTGCGAGAAGAACACCTTGTCCACCAACACCTGTAAATCTCATTACTGTTCTAGTACTCATTATGTTCTCCCTTATATTTTTTTCTCAAAATCAGCTTGTGTAATTTTGGCACGTTTACCTTGATGAGCATCAATAACCATTTGGTAAGATTCACAATACTCACGCTTGGTCGTATCATCATGAAGTACACCAGTTGGTAATAAATTCATTTGCTCTTCAGCAGGAAGTGACTCCCATTTTTTCTTAGGTGTTGTAATACTATCAATCCAATCAAGTGTATCCATCGCAGCTACCATCTTGTTTTTACGCCCTAAGTTAATATGACAATTCGTCAAAGCATCAACATAAGAAAAACCTTTATGCTCTAAGGCTTGTTTAATTACTTTTTCAAGTTTTTTAGGCTTTGTTACTGCTTCTCTCGCTACAAAGGTTGCACCTGCTGCCTCCATCAACTTACAAGCATCAAATGTGGGGTCAATATTACCTATCTTTTGTGTTACAGTCCACATACCCTGTGGTGTCGTTGGAGACGTTTGAGAATTTGTCAAACCGTAAATAAAGTTTTGAATAACAATCATCGTCATATCAATGTTTCTTCTTGCACCATGAACAGAGTGGTTTGTCCCAATGGCAAAGGCATCACCATCACCCGTAACCACAACCACTTTCTTACTAGGGTTTGCAAGTTTTACACCTGTTGCGAATGCAACTGTTCTACCATGAGTAGTATGTACTGTATTAAAATCAACATAAGAAGAAAATCTTCCTGAACATCCAATACCTGAGACAACACAGACATCATCTTTGGCATAACCTAAAGAATCTACTGCTCTTACAAATGCTTTTAAAACAATTCCGTCACCACAACCCCAACACCACAGTGTTGGCATCTTTTCCATTCTTAAGTATCCATCGTAGTTAAATGCCATGACTAAAATACCTCCTTAACTTCATCAATAATATCTTGAGGGGAGAAAGGACGTCCGTTAGTTTTTACCAACTTGTTAATGTCTCTTCTTCCCATACATCTTTGTATCTCTTCTAGGTATTGACCTTGATTTAGCTCAATAGAAAGTACATTCTTAAACTCTTTTCCAAGTTCATTGAGTCTCTCTTCTGGGCTTGGCCAAATAGTCATAGGTCTAAACATACCTGCCTTAATGCCTTCTTCTCTAAGTCTTAAAACGGCTTCTTTAATAGCCAAAGATGCTGAACCATACCCAATAAGAAGAATATCTGCATCATCTACCATAAATTCTTCATTGAGTTCTATTTCATCTCTATGGGCATCAATTTTATTGAAAAGTCTATCAATCAATAATCTACAAGTTTCAATCTCTTCAGTTGGGAAGCCCATAGCATCATGGTGAAGACCCGTAAAGTGGTATCTATACCCTTTAAACATTGGATTAAGTACAGCTGCTTCATCTTGTGCTACACCATAAGGTCTATAATCTTCAGGTGCACCGTCAAATGTTTTTCTAGGTACGATACTTGCTTGAACTTCTTCAAGTGTTGGTAAAATTGCTTTTGCATGCATGAGACCAAGTGTTGCATCAAGAAGTACAAATACTGGCTGCATAAATCTATCAGCTAAATTAAATGCTCTTACTGTTTCAGTATAACATTCAGCCAATGTACCTGCACAAAGTGCGATAGATTTATAGTCACCATGTGATGGGTTCTTTGCTTGAGCAATGTCACCCTGAGCTACACGTGTAGGCAAGCCTGTTGATGGACCCCCTCTCATAACATTTACTACAACCAATGGCACTTCTGCCATTTGTGCAAGTCCAAGATTCTCAGCTTTAAGTGAAATACCAGGTCCTGATGTTCCTGTCATAGCACGCACGCCAGACATAGATGCACCAATAGCTACAGCGATACCAGCGATTTCATCTTCCATCTGAATACATGTTCCGCCAACTGCAGGAAGAAGATCAGATATATGTTCCATTACTTCTGTTGATGGAGTAATAGGGTACCCACCGAAAAATTTACAACCTACATCAACAGCTGCTTCAGCTGCCAAGTGGTTACCTGCCATGACTACTTCTCTTTTGCCGTCTTTAATAACGACGTTTTCACCACCTGCACCCATTAGTTAGCCTCCTTGTAATCTTTTGGTAATCTATACCCATTTTCATTAATTGCTTCTTGTCTTGCTTTTGACGCATCCGTCAATTTTGCAAATTTAAACTCTTTTTTTGTTGCCACATAAATAGCAAAATCTGGACATGAAAGTTCACACTCATTACATCCAATACATGCATCTGGTGAAACTATTTCTATATTTGCACCAAGTGTTGAATGTGGGTCTGCTTTCATAGAAAGTACACCTGCTGGACATGCGTCCACACAAATATCACATGCTTTACATCTAGCTGAATCTACCCATACTGGAGTATTAGCTGGAGCCGTCATAACTGTTGACATTGGTTCCCCTTTTTTATAAATATTACGTGAGGTTTATTATTCACTAAAATTAGAATAGCTTAGTTTTAGTAAAGTGGATATGAATAAGGTTTAATTGTCTTTAGTATAGAAGGGGTTGTTACTATTTGAAGCAAGTAAATAAGTGGGTAAATCGGATCTTTCTTATCTAAATTAACTATACTAGACAATATTTTTGTTAAAAAGCATTGAGGGCAATGCCCCCAAAAACTAAGAGCAAGAGATTAGCCTAGAACCTTCTTGACGGCCTTGCCAATCTCAGCAGGAGAGACAACAACTTCTACACCAACAGCTGAAAGTGCGTCCATTTTCTCTTTAGCAGTACCTGCAGAACCACTAATAATAGCACCTGCGTGACCCATTCTTTTACCTGAAGGTGCTGATTGACCTGCAATAAAGGCAACAACAGGTTTAGTGATGTTCTCTTTGATATAAGCAGCAGCTTGAATCTCTAAATCTCCACCAATCTCACCAATCATTACAATCGCTTCTGTTTCAGGATCTTCTTGGAACATTTGAAGAAGTTGTTTGTAGCTAAGACCAATAATTGGGTCTCCACCAATACCAACAGCCGTTGTAATTCCATAACCTTCATTAACAACTTGGTTTGCACCTTCATAAGTAAGTGTACCAGACTTAGAAATAAGCCCAACATTTCCTTTTTTGAAAATGCTTCCTGGCATAATACCAATCTTACACTCATCTGCCGTGATAATTCCTGGACAGTTTGGCCCAATAGTCATCATGCCATTTTTAGTAGCACACGCTTTAGCAGCTTGCATATCTCTAACAGGAGCACCTTCTGTAATGATTACAGCAAGTTCAATTCCAGCAGATGCTGCTTCCATAACAGCGTCACCCACAAATGCAGGTGGAACAAATACCATAGAAACAGTAGCACCAGTTGCAACAACTGCTTCTTTTACTGTGTTAAATACAGGTTTATCTAAATGTGTTTGACCACCTTTACCTGGCGTTACACCACCAACAATTTGTGTTCCATACGCAAGACATTGCTCAGCATGGAAAGTACCCTCACCACCTGTGAAACCTTGAACGATTACTTTTGTATCTTTGTTAACTAAAATACTCATTATTTCTCCATATTTTATATCTTCTTAAAAATCAGCAAAGCTAATTTATAATTCATCTCACTAAAGACTCTTGCAAAATGCAAGAGAAAAACTACGCACTTTTTGCTGCTGCTACTGCTTTTGCTGCACCATCACCAAGGTCAGTCGCTGCAATAACATTGTCTATATTTGCATTTTTAAGAATCTCTGCCGCTTCTGGTGCATTTGTTCCATCAAGTCTTACGATAACTGGTACATTTACATCTACCAATTTAGTCGCTTCTAAAATACCATTGGCAATTCTATCGCAACGAACAATTCCACCAAAAATATTTACAAAAATAGCTTTTACATTTGGGTTTTTAAGAATAATCTCAAACCCTTTTGCAACGGTTTCAGCGTTTGCTGTACCACCCACATCTAGGAAGTTTGCAGGAGTTCCACCCATGTAGTTAATGGTATCCATTGTACCCATCGCAAGACCAGCACCGTTTACCATACAACCAATCTCTCCATCAAGAGCGATGTAGCTAAGACCATATTGAGAAGCTTCTCTCTCATCTGGGTCTTCTTCACTAATATCTCTCATATCTTCAATGTCTGGGTGTCGTCCAAGTGCTGAATCATCAAAGCCCATTTTTCCATCAAGTGCCATAAAGTCACCAGATTCTGTTTTGATAAGTGGGTTAATCTCAATCATCTCTGCATCATTTTCCATATAAAGTTTATAGAGTTTAGATGCAAATTGAATCATCTTTTTCTGTTCAGATTTATCTGTAATTCCTAAACCAAATACAAGCTCTCTACCGTGGTAACCTTGGAAACCATAAGCAGGGTCAACTGCTACTTTAATTATTTTTTCAGGTGTCTCTGCCGCAACAGTTTCAATGTCCATTCCACCCTCTGTAGAAGCCATAATAATTGGCATCTCAGCAGCTCTGTCAAGTACCACTGAAAGGTAAAGCTCATCAACAATTGCTGCACCCTCTTCAATGTACACTTTTTGAACCAATTTACCCTCTGGACCTGTTTGGTGAGTTACCAAAGTCATTCCCAAAATTTCAGTTGCGAGTTCTCTTACCTCATCGATAGACTTAGCAAGTTTAACACCACCGCCAAGTCCTCTACCACCTGCGTGGATTTGAGCCTTTACAACCCAAATTTTACCACCGAGTTCAGCAGCATTTGCTACGGCTTGATCAGGTGTGTTTGCTATGATACCTCTAGGTGTTGGTACACCATACTTTTGAAATATTTGTTTCGCTTGATACTCATGAATATTCATGTGTACTCCTTTTTATAATAGTGCATACATTATACGCTCAAAAATAATAAATTATGATTAAATAGGTAAGGGATAGTATATTTTTGGCATAGGTGTTATATATCTACACAGTAAGGACAAGGTGCTCCTTTTGGTAACAAAAAGAGCTAAAAAGATAAAAACTATATATTAAGGACTATGCCTTAGGAGCAATCATCTCTTCTGGTTTAACATTTTTATCAAAGTCTTCAGCCGACATTAATCCTAATGCAACAGCTTCTTCTTTTAAGGTTGTTCCATTCGCATGAGCAGTCTTAGCAATCTTTGCAGCATTTTCATATCCGATATGAGGATTTAATGCAGTTACTAACATAAGTGAGTCATTTAAAAATCTATCAATATTTGCATGAATTGGTTCAATCCCTACAGCACAGTTCACATCAAAACTTCTCATTGCATCAGCTAAAAGTTTGGTCGACTGTAAAATGTTATAGGCGATTACGGGCTTAAAGACATTTAACTCAAAGTTTCCTTGTGACGCTGCAATTCCTATCGTGGCATCATTACCCATTACTTGTACTGCTACCATGGTCATAGCTTCTGCTTGTGTAGGGTTTACTTTCCCTGGCATAATAGATGAGCCAGGTTCATTAGCAGGAATTTCAATCTCTCCTAATCCGCATCTAGGACCAGATGCTAACCATCTAACATCATTTGCAATTTTCATCATATTTGAAGCAAGTGCTTTTAATGCTCCACTTAATACAACCTCACCATCATGAGCAGTTAGGGCATGGAATTTATTTGGTTGAGATACAAATCCATAATCTTTTGCCATAAATGAGTTAAGTTGTTTTGCTACCATCTCTGAAAAATCAGGGTGAGAATTTAATCCAGTTCCCACAGCAGTTCCACCAATCGCTAACTCTCTACAATAGACTAAAGCATCATTAATTTGTCTTAAATTTGCATCAAGCATAGCTACATATCCACTCATCTCTTGACCTAGCGTAAGAGGAGTTGCATCTTGCAAGTGGGTTCTACCAATTTTTACAACATCAGAAAATGCTTCTACTTTAGCTTGAAGAGTTTCACGAAGTTGTTTAATCGCAGGAATTAGATTATCGCTCACTGCTACAACTTCTGCAATTCTCATACCTGTTGGATATGTATCATTAGAACTTTGTCCCTTGTTTACATCATCGTTAGGGTGTACTAAATTCTCTTTAGTAAAGTCTCCTCCTAAAATTTCAGTGGCTTTGTTGGCAACCACTTCGTTCATGTTCATATTTGATTGTGTTCCTGAACCTGTTTGCCATACTACTAAAGGAAAGTTATCATCAAGCTCTCCTGACAATACAGACTCGCAAGCTTTGCTAATCGCATCTGTTTTAGCATCATCAAGTCTTCCTAACTCTTGATTAACTAAGGCACAAGCTTTTTTAAGATTGGCAAACCCATAAACAACCTCCAAAGGCATCTTCTCATTACCAATTTTAAAGTTATGAACTGAACGTTGTGTCTGTGCCGCCCAATATTTATCGCTAGGTACTTTCATCTCACCCATGGTATCTTTTTCTATTCTAAAGCTCATTATTTCTCCTCGTCAAAAAAGTTTTTTTCTTTAAGTACGTCAATCATACCCCTAACGGAGTCAACACTTTTTGCAAATTTTCTTTTTTGGTTTTCGCTAAGTGTCATTTCAAATAGTTTTTCAACTCCATTTGCACCAAGTGCCACTGGCACACCAGAGACCACATCGGAATGACCATAGTGACCATCAAGCAATACTGCACATGGGTGAATTTGTTTCGTATCTTTTAAAATGGCTTCCACCATGATTGCCGTAGATTTTGCAGGCGCATAATAAGCTGAACCAGTTTTTAGATAACCAACAATTTCAGCACCTCCACCTTTGGTACGCTCAACGATTTCTAAAATTTCTTCTTCATCAAGAACATCAGTCAAAGGAACACCAGCAACTGTAGAAAATTTAGGAAGAGGTACCATATCGTCACCATGTCCACCCATTACAGAAGCGCGTATCTGCCCTGCTCCATAACCTATCTTCTCGTGTATAAAATGTGCCATTCTAGCACTATCTAAAATGCCAGCCATTCCTATAACTCTCTCTTTTGGAAAGCCAGAAACTTTAAGTGCTACGTATGTCATAACATCAAGTGGGTTGGAGACCATAATAATAATAGCATCAGGTGCATGCTCTTTTACATCTAAAACAACTTCGCGAGTTATTTCGGCATTTATCATAAGAAGGTCGTCTCTACTCATACCTGGAAGTCTCGGAGAACCCGCAGTAATAACTACAACATCAGAACCAGCCATACCAGAAGCATCTTCTGCTACAGAAACTATGGTGTGCATTCGTGCAGCATTGGCAGCTTGTGACATATCCAAAGCTTTACCTTTTGCTATCTCAACATTTCTATCTCTTAGAACAATTTCATGGCATACGCCTTTCATAGCCAAAGAATACGCTACCGTAGCTCCAACATTTCCAGCACCGATAATCGATACTTTTTTACCTTTTTTCATGGTTATTCCTTCAAAGTGAGAATTATAGGGAACCTCAAAGCAAAACATAACTCATATTGCTTATATCAATTATGCTTTGCAATAAAAGAGGTTATCATTAACCCTACATTAAGTGAGACGATCGTCTCTATCGTAGAAAGTTACATTTTACGAAGTCCTATTAGTATACTTAAAAAATATTATATTTTTACAGTAATCAAGCTATAAAGATAAAAAGAACAATTAGATGTTACAAAAATATATGGTATCTTTAAATATTATTGTTACACAATTTAAATCTACAGTTTCATCGCTTTTATATAAACTCTCTTTGGTGCAGGATAACCCTCTACTGTTTTAGTTTTATCATTTGGGTCAAGGTAATCTTCTAAGCTTTGTGTGTCTATCCAATCTGTTTTTCTTTGCTCATTAGTTTCTGTTACCATAGTCTCTAACACCTCTACCTCTTTAAATCCAGCTCTATAACACCAGTTTATAAGTGCAGGAACTGTAGGTACAAAATAGATATTTGGTATCTTAGAGTATCTATCTCTAGGAGTTAGGCATATCTCTTCTTCTCCGTCTATCATAAAGGTATCTAAGATAAGTTCTCCTTTTTTGTTGAGTCCTTTAAAAAGAGACTTAAGCATAGCTACTGGGTCAGACCTATGATATAGTACACCCAAACAAAAAAGTGTGTCAAATTTGTGTTCATAAAACTCTACATGCTCTACCCCTAAGAGTTCATAAACTATGTCTGAACCTATATAATGGTTAATAAACTGAAACTGTGAGTAGTAGATAGCTGATGGGTCAAACCCTATTAGCTTTTTAGGTTTTTGCTCAAGCATACGAAACAGATAATAACCATTATTGCACCCTATGTCTCCTACTATCTTACCTTCAAGATTAAAATGTGGTTCTAGTAGATTATATTTAATCTGACTTTGCCACTCTGAATCTATAAATAAGTCATTTATAGCAAAAGGACCTTTACGCCATGGCTTCATGAGGAGTGCAGTCTCTTTTATCTGTAAGGTCTCATCTTCGCTTAGATTTGAAATATCTATTTGGACAACATCGTCAAGTGTCACCCTAACATCGCTTGGCAAAGGTAATTTTTTAATGGCCTCTTGGTAAGGAGCGATGTTTTTCCATGTAAGCCATTTTTTACGCTCTTTTCTTAATAGTTCTAAATCCATCTATTTTTTTATATATGCTTTTTTTATTTTTTGGTCAAACAACGGTCTATCTGCTCTTCCTGTTGTTACATTCTCTATTTTACGTACTACTTTTTGTCCTGATACAACTTCGCCAAAGATTGTATAGCCACCATTTAACTGTGGTGTTGGTACAGTGGTTATAAAAAATTGACTTCCATTTGTATTTTTGCCATGGTTTGCCATAGCTAGCAAAAATGGTCTATCAAAAACCAAATTTGGCGTATTTTCATTTTTAAACTCTTTATGCCAAATAGACTCACCACCCATACCTGTTCCTGTTGGGTCTCCTCCTTGTATCATAAATCCTTTTATGACTCTATGAAAAATCAGCCCATTATAGTATCCGTTTTTTGCATGAGTTACAAAGTTTTCTACGGCTAGAGGTGATGCCTTTGGGAACATTTTTAGTTCTATCTTTCCTACATTTGTTTCAAGCACAACAATAGGTGCTTTATCTTCTGCATTTACTTGTGTAAATAGTCCTAATAGTGTCAATACTATCCATAATCTTTTGTACATTTTATTCCTTTTTTATTTATAGAGTTTAATTTGGTATAACGTCATTACAACATTTATCTATACGAAGCTCTTTTAAAACCAACTCGAAAAAATCACCACTATCTCTTTGTACTTCATCTGAAAATTCTATGTAAAACGCTGGCTTTGAACCTTTTGGATTTTGTGAGTTGTCAAAAACTGCTGGTGTCATTTTGGTTTTAGCTATAACCTCATCAATAGCATTGCTTATCTCTGTAGCCAATGTTTTACTACCATCAAATGTAAGACTTAATCCAGAGTAGCACTCTTCCATCTTAACATTTGCGATAATCTCTTTACATCTATCCATTTCTATCCTTTATTGTGATTTATTTTGCATAAGAGACTGCACGAATTTCTCTAATAACATTTACTTTTATCTCGCCAGGGTACTGTACTTTAACTTGTATCTCTTTGGCTATCTCTTTGGCTAAAAGTACAGATTCATTATCTGACATTTTTTGTGCATTTACCATAACTCGTATCTCACGCCCTGCGTTAATGGCGTATGCTTGTATTACATTTGGTTTAGATGTAGCTATGCTTTCCACCTCTTTTACGCGTTTTGTAAAGCTCTCAAGTACTTCTCTTCTAGCTCCTGGACGAGCGGCGGAGAGTTTATCGGCAGAGCATACGGCTGCACTCTCTACAGAGTCTGGTTCCTCATGTCCGTGGTGTGCTAGTATCGCATTTATAACCGATGGGTGTTCTCCGTGTTTTCTACATAAGTCCACACCAATATCCACATGAGAACCTCCCATATCTTGCGTTAGTGCTTTGCCTATATCGTGTAGAAGACCCGCACGTAGTGCAAGTTTTTCATCTCCACCCATCTCTGCTGCCATGACACGTGCCAACCTAGCTACTTCAAGTGTATGTGCTAGTGCATTTTGCCCATAAGATGCACGATACTTCATACGACCTAACAACCTAACCAACTCTTCAGCCATAGGGAATAAACCTAAATCTATAAGGATATTCTCACCCTCTTCGTAGGTCTTTTGTTCAAATTCAGCTAGTACTTTTTCATGCACCTCTTCTATGCGTCCAGGGTGTATGCGTCCATCTTCCACTAGCATTTCTATAACTCTTGTGGCAATGGCTCTTCTGTATAGATTAAATGAGCTTACAAGTATCACACCAGGGGTTTCATCTACTACAATATCTACACCTAAAAGCATTTCAAGGCTCTTGATATTTCTTCCCTCTTTGCCGATAATACGCCCTTTATGTTCATCACTTGGTAAGTTTATAAGGTTTATGAGACGCTCTCCTGCGAAGTCTCCTGCGTAACGTGTAGTAGCTTGTGCTAAAATGTAATTGGCTTTTTTCTCGCCCTCATGTTTGGCTTCTTGTTCATACTTTCTTACAATACCTGCAACTTCTGAACGACTCTGCTCTTCTACTCTTTCTAATATATATGCCTTTGCCTCTTCTTTTGTATATGATGCTACATTTTGCATAGCGTCTATAACTTCAGCTATCGCGTCTTCTTTTTTTTCTTCTAAAAGTTGAAGATTTTTCTCTTTGTCTATTAGAAGTTGTTCTAAAAATTTTACTTTTTTCTCACTATCTTCTAACTCTTTAGTTTGCAAAATGTATTTACGCTTACGGTCTTCTACTTCCGATAAACGTTGATGAAATATAGTCTCTTGCTCTATAGAATTCTCTTTTATCTTAATATTAGCAGATTTAAGAAGTAGTTCTGCTTCATTTTCGATGGCTTTTGCTTTTGCTTTTGCCTCTCTTTCTATGTGGTTAAATTTATTATTGATACTTTTTTTAAACCATAGATAGCTTAAACTAGCACCTATGGTAGCTCCAACTATGGCAGAGCCTCCTATTGTTTCTAACATGCATGTCCTTTGGACGCTATTTGTGCGTTACTATTATGTCAGCCTTTACATCATAATGGTTAGTTACAATCTCTTTTGAATAACATAATTCACGTGCTACAAAAACGACTTTTTTTATATTTTTATTGTTCTTTTCAAAAAATCTATCATACATACCCTTCCCAAAGCCAATACGTCTTTGTGTCTTATCTACTCCGACAATGGGTACTATGGCGATATCTATCTGTTTTGTTTTGTTTTGTTTTGAATACTTTGGTTCTTTGATACCAAACTGTTTTTTATACAGTGGTAGTCTATATTTTACCAATCTAAAACTTGAACCTTCCATAAAAGGAACATAAAGTATCTTCTTTTCTTTTCGCAGTTGCTTTATGAGCGGATATATATTTACCTCTATCTTAAGAGGTAAATACAACATAATATTTTCTGCTCTATCTTTGTGTATCAATCTATATAATGCATCTAAAATATATTTGTCTCTTATATAGGCTTTTTTTTCAGATATTTTTTTTAGACGTTGTAGGCAGTTTTTTCTAAATTGGCTTTTTACATACTCTTTTGTCATCTTAATCCTCTTTGGCTATAATCGCTTTCAAATTATACCTAAAGGTACTATATGCATCAAATGTATTCTATTTTTCTTATACTATTGCTTTTATTTTTACAAGGTTGTGAAGAAAAGAGTAAAGACAACAATGCGTCAAATACAAAAAATACCACTCTTACATCTAACAATAAAACGCATACTTCAAAAACAAACAACAATTTAAATGTATATACACAGACAAAAGCACCCTCAACTGATTTTAAACGCACATTTATTCTTAACAACTCAAAGAATAGACGTTTTACAATAGAACTATCTAATAAAAAAATGACCATAAAAGAAAACCATAAAAATATTGTACTTATTACACTTTTTGCTTCATGGTGTCCACCGTGTATGTATGAAATTCCGTATCTTAATGATTTGCAAAAAAAATATAGAAAAAATCTTTTTCTTGCAGGAGTTTTAGTACATGACCCGATGAACAAATCTACTGTTAAAACTTTTATCGCCAAACATTCCATAAGTTACTATGTATCAAATAGTGTAGATAACAATAATTTTGCAAAATCAGTAGTAAAAACACTAAACTTACCTAAAAACTTCCCTATTCCACTTAGTATAATGTATGTTAATGGTAAATATTTTACACATTATGAAGGCATTGTTCCAGTAGAAATGATAGAATACGACATAGAAGAAGCTATGAAAACACTAAAATAAACAAAAGGTAAATACTATTATGTTAAATCTATTTAAAAAAGTACTAGGCAAAACCAACGATGCCATAAAAGATGTTGCACCAAAAAAACGTAAAAATATATCTAAAGATGAATTTGAAGATATTTTACTTGAAGCTGATGTAAATTATGACTTAGTGGAAAGACTTTTAGAAGCACTTCCTGAAAAAATCAATCGCTTACAGGCGTTTAACTCATTAATTTCTGTATTTCAATACAGTGCCGATTTTAAACATAGTGACGATAGACCATTTGTTGAGATGATTATAGGGGTAAATGGGGCAGGAAAAACAACTACCATTTCTAAACTGGCAAACAAATATAAAAAAGAGGGTAAAAAAGTTATTTTGGGTGCTGGAGATACTTTTCGTGCAGCAGCCATAGAACAACTTACTCGTTGGGCAGTTAAGCTAGATATTCCTATTGTCTCTACACAACAAGGGCATGACCCATCAGCAGTAGTATATGACACCATAAAATCAGCCATTGCAAAAGATTTTGACCATGTCATTATAGACACAGCAGGAAGGCTACACACTCAAACCAACCTAAGCGAAGAGCTTAAAAAGATGATACGCATTTCCAAAAAAGCAAAAGAAGGTACTCCTCATAGAAAAATGCTTATTTTAGATGGAACACAAGGAAGTTCTTCTATAAATCAAGCAAAAGCCTTTAATGAGATGATAGGCATAGATGGGATAATAATAACCAAACTAGACGGCACCGCTAAAGGTGGTTCGGTTTTAAGTATAGCAGATGAGTTAAAAATGCCTATTTTCTACATAGGAACAGGAGAACAACCAGATGACCTTATTGACTTTAAAGCAAACGATTATATCCATACAATTTTAGATGAGATTTTCATAAAATAGATGAGGATTGGGGTAGTTAAACTATTTCAAAATCCTCACACTAAACCGCCTACATCTTTAAATTTTTCAACAAACATAGATATTTTCTGAAATACATTCTGTTTATTTATTAGATATTTAGGGTTAAGTGGACTCATCTTAGGCAAAATTGAATTGAGCTGGGTTCCGTTCTCACTTGCATATTTACGCTTTAAAGAGGAGACTATATACCTTTTGGTAGCTTCTTCATTTAAGTTCTCTTCACTTATCAACTCCGCTATTTCTTTTTGTTGTATCTCTTGTGCAAATTTATAAAATTCATCAATAATAGTAGCTTTATCTCCAATATCATCTAAGTTTGTTTGATTTATAAAATCTACGACTAAACTCTCTTTAGCCCTATTTCCCAAACTAGCACGGATAACTCTTATAACCTCTTCTACTAACTCTGATTTAGTTTTTACTTTTTTATTGTGTTCAAAGATTAACTCTAAAATATAATCAAGATTAATCTCTTGAGATTTTAGTAAATCGACCTCAAAAATTATTGTCTTCCAATCAATACTAGAGTTCTCTTCTTTCTCCGATACCCTCTCTCTTCTAATCCACTCTCTAATATCATTATATGTAGATTTATAATCTTGAATAATTCTCTGCGATGGTATTTTGATATTTTGCATTTTTTCAAAATCGTCATCGTTTAAATAGTGTTCTATTTTAAACTCTTCTATAGCTTCCTTATCATCTATATCTAAATCTTGCAATGCCTTTAGTCCATAGAACTCATCATAATTTTGCAGTACATTTTCAGCTTTTAGATACTCTCCAAAGAGTTTAACAAACTCTTTTTTATCGCTCTCCCTTTCTATCTCGTCAGGGTTAGGAAATTTCTCTTCAAGCTCTTTTATTACATCTAAGTAACCTCTTCTAGCTTCTCCAGTAGCTATATCTGTAAAGCCTTGCATATACTCATCATAGCTTTTTTCTAAAACTACATTTTTAGTATTTTTATCTCCAAAGAGTGTGATGGCATCTATGGTAGATTTCTCCAAATCTCTAAAAGTTACTATATTTCCAAAACTCTTAGTAGCATCATAGATTCTATTTGTTCGTGAGTATGCTTGCATTAGCCCATGGTATCGCAGATTTTTATCTACAAAGAGAGTATTAAGTGTAGGTGCATCAAATCCAGTTAAAAACATCCCAACTACAATCAACAAATCAACTTCTCTGTTTTTTACTCTTTTAGCCAAATCTCTATAGTAGTTCTGAAACTGTTTACTCTCAACCCCGTAAGAAGTTTTAAACATCGCATTATAATCATCTATAGCCAAACTCAAAAACTCTTTTGCACTTGAGTCCATAGCGGTCGGTTCAAACGTCTCATCTTCTATATCTCCAATCGCATCTTGTGCTTCATTAGCTGCGTAAGAAAAAATAGTAGCAATCTTTAAAGGTCTCTCTTTATCTTTTTGTAAACTCTTAAAAGCTTCATAGTATAACTTAGCAGCATCAACGCTACTAACAGCAAACATCGCATTAAAGCCTTTTGCTCCTACTTGCAAACGGTGTGTTTTTTTATTGAAATTATTTAAGATATATTGCGATATTTCATTTATTCGCTTAGGGTGCAACAGAGCTTGTCTGTTTTCAAAGCTACTTAGTTTCTTTTCATCTATTTCACTCTCACAAGTTTTAAACTCAGCTCTTACATCGTTATAATCTACTTTAAATTTCAATACTTTTTCATCTCGTATAGCATCGGTAATAACATAAGAGTGTAACTCTACTCCAAATACACTAGCAGTAGTCTCGGCCCCTAAAGCATTTTCAGGAAATATCGGTGTTCCTGTAAAACCAAACTGATAATACTTTTTAAACTTCTTAGCTATATTTTTTTGAGCTTCACCAAACTGACTACGATGAGCTTCATCAAAGATAAAAACAACTTGTTTAGAAAAAATCTCTAAACTATTTTCATTTTTTATGAGGTTGTTTAGTTTTTGGATAGTGGTTACTATAATCTTATTGTCATCTTTTTGGATATTTCGTTTTAGTCCTGCTGTACTCTCGCTTCCATTTACACTATCAGGAGAAAATCTTTGATACTCTTTCATAGTCTGATAATCAAGGTCTTTTCTATCCACCACAAAAAAGACTTTATCTATATAGTCAAGCTCGGTTGCTAATCTTGCTGCTTTAAAACTAGTGAGTGTTTTTCCACTTCCAGTTGTATGCCAGATAAACCCACCACCTTCAATACTACTATATTTTTTAGCTTCATACGAGCTTTTTATTTTCCATATAAGTCTCTCTGTCGCTGCTATTTGATAGGGTCTCATTATGAGTAAGTTATCGCTTACATCAAAGACACAGTAGTTCATCAACACATCTAAGAGTGTCTTTTTTTGTAAAAATGTAGCTGTAAAATCTTTTAAATCTTTGATAAGAGTATTATCAGACTTAGCCCAGTTCATCGTAAAATCAAAGCTATTTTTATCGCGTTTTGTAGTATTTGCAAAGTATCGGCTATCTGTACCGTTGGATATTACAAAAATTTGTAGATATTTATAGAGTGAGTTTTCACTATTGAAACTCTCTTTAGAGTATCTATGTACTTGATTAAAAGCTTCTCGTATGGAAACACCTCGTTTTTTGAGTTCAAGTTGCACTAAAGGTAAACCATTTACTAAGATAGTTACATCATAACGATTAGCTGACGTTCCACTTTGTGCAAACTGTTTTATAACCTGTACTTTGTTTCTAATGATGTTCTTTTTATCAAAAAGGTAGATATTTTTTATGTGACCATCATCAAAGACAAAATCATAGATATAATCATCATGTATTTTACGAGTTTTATCTATGCTATTTTCACTTGGTTTGTCTAAATACTCCTGCACAAAGCGATTCCATTCACTCTCTAAAAACTCTACTTTGTTTAGCTCTTGTAGCTGTTTTCTTACATTTACTAGCATTTTATCGGGATTATTTAATTCGCTTAGATACTCATAGCCTTGGCTTGAAAGGTCTTTTACAAGTTCATTTTCTAAATCTGCTTCACTTTGGTATGAGCTACCCTCTTGGTCGATTTTAGTGTATCTGTCTAAGACTATGAAATTGTTTGATTCTATGATGGGTTTTGTTTTTGTCATGCTTTATCCTCTTTTGGAAATGTTAAAAGCAAATCACGATAATACTCATACTGCTGTTGTCGTAACTTTATCTCTTTTGGTAAACCCTCGCTTATGGAGTTTGTTAGGGTGTCGAATTTGTCTAGTATGGTGACTATTCTTTTTTGTTCTTCTAGTGGTGGG
>Ga0256829_1001857_pt1 | contig 16534 bp, 12 predicted proteins | sample 131447metaG_FD_185979 | JGI IMG/M metagenome (GOLD analysis project Ga0256829, IMG submission 185979) | Hydrothermal vent microbial communities from Lau Basin, Pacific Ocean - 131-447 | ecosystem: Environmental > Aquatic > Marine > Hydrothermal vents | place: Pacific Ocean: Lau Basin | collected...
CACGCTACGGTGACCATTGGCCGCCTCCCGTCGCGCCCGCGTGACAGTGGCCTGATGCCACACCACATTACTGCTTTTAGTTTCACTCATACAAAACCCCTTTATCAAACTACCAACTAAGCCACTGTTTTCACGAATTCACACAGATGACAAGCCTTTAAAATTCGTGGCAATTCGTGAAATCAGTGGCTATAGCTTTTGTGTTTTTATACTCACAGTGTATTTGTAAATAACATTTTTAGATCAATATGCATTCTTCGACAGTAGCGTAAACACTGTCTTGATCATGATGCGGACATCCAGCCAGATCGACCAGTTATTAATATACGCCAGATCATACTCCACGCGTTTTTCCATTTTTTCCAGCGTATCGGTCTCCCCACGGTAGCCATTGACCTGCGCCAGCCCCGTAATGCCCGGCAAAACCCGGTGTCGGGACATATATGCCACAATTTTATCGGCATAAAAGTGGTTGTGCGCCTTGGCATGCGGTCTGGGCCCTACCAGCGACATATCCCCTTTGAGCACATTGAACAGCTGCGGCAACTCATCAATACTACTTTTGCGCAGGAATGCGCCCACCGACGTCACCCTGTTGTCATGCTTTGTCGCCTGTTTTACAACCCCTTCCGGATCCTTATGCACTTTCATGCTGCGAAATTTCAGCACGCCGATAATTTTCCCATCCAGCCCATGTCGCTCCTGCCTGAAAAACACCGGGCCGGGCGAACTGAGTTTGACGGCAATAGCAGCCCCGACCATCAACGGCGCCAGCAACACCAGTGCAATGGAGGCAAGCACCTTGTCCATCACCAGCTTGCTCAACCGCGCACCTTCAACCAGCGGACTTTCTGACAGATAATACAACGGCACGCCAGCCACTTCCCTGACACTGGGGCTGATCATATGCAGCCCGAAAATATCGGGCGCCCAGACAATATCGACATTCAGATCGATCAGTTGCATCTGCAATTCCCGCACCTGATGCGAAGTTTTCATCGGCAAGGCGAAATAGACCCGTTTGATCTCATATTTCTCCACCATACTGCGCAACTCATCCATCTCACCCAGTTTTGGCAAGCCGCCAAGACGCCACGTTTCATCATCGTCATCACAGATCACCCCGACGATTTTATGCGGCATCCAGGGGTTCTGATTGATATTATCGGCCAGATATTTGCCCATTTTACAGTTGCCCACCATCACACTGGGAATAATTTCAACATGCCTGGCCTTATAGGCACGGATAACATGCTCCATGCCGGCGTGCACCACTGCTTGCATGATGGCGCTGACGGTAATCCAGATGATGATCACCTGCCTGGAATATTCTTCACTCACTTTGGTAAAAAAGGCCAGCACGATCAGTATACCCGCCACTTTCGTCCAGGCCCATAAAACTGCCACAGACCTGCTCACATATCCCGGAAACCTGCGATTAACACCGGAATTGGAGTAGACCAGCCACATCAACACCGGCGCAATAATGGCGGGAAAATGGTAAATCGAGACATGTTCAATGCCCTTCGCATAGACAATCAGATAGAGCAGCGCATCCACCAGGACCATATCCAGCAGCAACTGCAGCTTGGATGAGACCGATGTAGTCGTCTGCAACATGCGCCGGGATCGATTAAACATCTGAGAATCACCGGACGCTGCTTTCGATTTCTCCCCGGACACCCGGAATGCCTCCGGCCTAACGTCTTCCATGACCTTGAATTTACCCCCGCCAGTTAATTTTTTTGCACTGCCCCAATATAGCACAGAATATAGCACAGAATATAGCACAAAATGATCAAATACCCAAAACGCAATATCATTTCTTAGTCGTCAGACTACTGATAGTGTACGCCGCCATGAACCGAACTGACCTCCAAACTCACCTCCGAACAGATCTGTTACAACAGCAGATGCAACAGCGCATTCTGATTCTGGATGGTGCCATGGGCACCATGATCCAGTCGTACAGACTGGAAGAAGCCGACTATCGAGGCGAACGTTTCGCCGACTGGGCCAGCGAGCTCAAGGGCAACAATGATCTGCTCTCGCTGACACAACCGCAAATTATTCGGGACATTCATACGGCCTATCTGGAAGCTGGCTCGGATATTCTGGAAACCAACACGTTCAACTCCAATGCCGCCTCAATGGCCGATTATGGCATGCAGGAACTTGTGTATGAATTGAATGTGGCGGGTGCAACACTGGCGCGTGAAGCCGCTGATATTGTTGCGACAACAGATCATCCCCGCTTTGTCGCCGGTGTGGTCGGCCCGACCTCACGCACCGCCTCGATTTCACCCGATGTGAATGATCCGGGCTTTCGCAATGTCACATTTCATGAACTCGTCGAAACATACAAAATCGCCACCAAGGGGCTGATGGACGGCGGCGCGGATATGATCCTGATTGAAACCGTGTTTGACGTACTCAATGCCAAAGCTGCGGTATTTGCCGTCAAAGAGACGTTTGAAGAACAGGGCAGAGCACTGCCAATCATGATTTCCGGCACCATTACCGATGCCTCGGGACGTACCCTGTCCGGTCAGACAGCCACCGCATTTTACAACTCTCTGGCACATGCCGAACCGATTTCGATTGGCCTGAATTGCGCCCTTGGCGCGGGCGAATTGCGTCAATATATCGAGGAATTATCCAATATCGCGTCCTGCCATATCAATGCGCATCCGAATGCCGGCTTACCCAATGCATTCGGCGGTTATGACGAAACGCCGGAGGATATGGCTGCCGAAATCGGCGAGTGGGCGACCACCGGTTTTTTAAACATCATTGGCGGTTGCTGCGGCACAGGGCCGGCGCATATCAGGGCGATGGCAGCAGCGGTAGCAGGTGTGGCACCGCGCCAAACACCTGATCTGCCTGTGGCCTGCCGGCTGTCCGGGCTGGAACCGTTGAATATTGATGAAAATTCGTTGTTTGTGAATGTCGGCGAACGGGCAAACGTGACCGGCTCCATTAAATTCAAGCGTTTGGTCATGGCGGGCGATTATGCCACTGCACTTGATGTCTGCCGTGAGCAGGTGGAAAACGGTGCGCAAATCATCGATGTAAATATGGATGAAGCGATGCTTGATGGCGTCACGGCAATGCGCACTTTCCTGAATCTCATCGCTTCCGAACCGGATATTTCCAAGGTGCCGGTGATGATTGATTCCTCGAAATGGGAAATTATCGAAACTGGATTGCAGTGTATTCAGGGCAAGGGCGTGGTCAATTCGATTTCGTTGAAAGAGGGTGAAACAGCCTTTGTGGAACGCGCCAAACTGGTACGAAAATACGGTGCAGCAGCCATTATTATGGCCTTTGATGAAGACGGTCAGGCCGACACGTACGAGCGTAAAACGTCCATTTGCCAGCGCTCCTATCGAATCCTGACCGAAACTTGCGGTTTTCCACCCGAAGATATTATTTTCGATCCCAATATCTTCGCCATTGCTACCGGCATTGAGGAACATAATAACTATGCCGTCGATTTCATTAACGCCACTAGCTGGATCAAGCAGAATCTACCGCATGCGATGATTTCCGGCGGCGTGTCCAATGTATCGTTCTCGTTCCGGGGCAATAACCCGGTGCGCGAAGCCATCCACTCCGTTTTCCTTTATTATGCCATCAAACAGGGCATGGATATGGGTATCGTCAATGCCGGTCAGTTGGCCGTTTATGATGATCTACCAGCAGAACTGCGTGATTGTGTTGAAGATGTGGTGCTCAACCGCCGCGACGATGCGACCGAGCGTTTGCTCGATATCGCCGATAATTATCGCGGCGACGGCGTACAGGCCAAAAAAGCCGATGATGAATGGCGTAAACTCCCCGTTACCAAACGGCTGGAACATGCACTGGTCAAAGGCATCGACACCTATGTGGATGCAGATACCGAAGAGGCGCGGCTGCAATTCGATACGCCCATCGAGGTCATCGAAGGGCCGTTGATGGACGGCATGAATGTGGTCGGTGATTTGTTTGGCGATGGCAAGATGTTCCTGCCTCAGGTGGTTAAATCCGCTCGCGTGATGAAAAAATCCGTGGCCTGGCTGATGCCCTATATTGAAGCAGGCAAGTTAGCCGGTGCCAGTACTTCCAATGGCAAAGTATTGATGGCCACGGTCAAGGGTGATGTCCACGATATCGGTAAAAATATCGTTGGCGTGGTGCTACAATGTAATAACTTCGAGGTGATCGATCTCGGTGTCATGGTGCCTGCCTCCACCATTCTGGAAGCAGCCAAAAAACACGATGTCGATATCATCGGCCTCTCCGGCCTGATTACACCGAGCCTGGATGAAATGGTGCATGTCGCCAAAGAGATGACCCGGCTGAATTACCATCTGCCCATCATGCTGGGCGGGGCGACCACATCCAAAGCCCATACCGCCGTCAAAATCGAACCGGAATACGATGAGCCTGTGATCTGGGTCAAGGATGCCTCACGCGCCGTGGGTGTGGCCCAGAACCTGATTTCCGAACTCAATCGAGAAGCCTTTGTGCAAAAAACACGACAGGAATACAGAGGCGTGCGTGAGCGTTATCTCGGTCGCCAGCAACAGATCGAATGGTTAAGTCTGGCCGCAGCGCGCGCCAACCGGATTACTATTGACGATGCCGGCATTCCGCCGGCACCGCAGCAGTCGGGCATTACCGTGCTCGATGAACTGTCCATCGCCGAAATCCGCGACTATATCGACTGGACGCCGTTCTTCGGGGCGTGGGAACTCAATGGCGCCTATCCGCGCATCCTCTCCGACCCACACAAGGGCAAAGAGGCGCAGAAGCTCTTTGACGAAGCCAACAGTTGGCTGGATACGATCATCGCTGAAAGCTGGTTCACCGCACGCGCTATTTTTGGCCTGTTCCCGGCTCAGGGAACTGATAATGACACTGTTATTATCTATGCCGATGCGGCGCAACAGGATGAGCTCGCCCGCTTCCATTTCCTGCGTCAGCAGCAGGACAAAAAAGATGCCCGCGCCAATCTCTGTCTGGCCGATTTTGTATCTGCCGAAGTACCAGATCACATGGGAGCATTCGCTGTCGCCATTTTCGGCGCAGAAGAACGCGCCAAAGCCTTCGAAGCGGAACACGATGATTATAACGCCATCATGATCAAGGTGCTGGCCGACCGGCTGGCTGAAGCTTTGGCGGAAATGCTGCATCACCAGGTTCGCACCCGTTACTGGGGCTATGCCTCGGATGAAGGGCTCGACCATCACGACATGATCAAGGAAAAATACCAGGGTATCCGCCCTGCCGCCGGTTACCCGGCCTGCCCGGAACACAGCGAAAAGGCAACACTATGGCAGCTGTTGAACGTGCAGGAACATATCGGCATGCAACTCACCGAATCCTACGCCATGCTACCAACTGCCGCCGTCTCCGGACTCTATTTCGCCAGCCCTGAAGCCCGATACTTCACCGTCGGCAAGATCAACCGGGATCAACTGGAGGACTACGCCAATCGAAAAGGCATGAGCATTGAGGAAGCGGAACGCTGGCTGGCCCCGAATCTGGGATATTAACCCACCAATAAGCATTGCACCACAGAGGACACAGAGAGCACAGAGAAAGTCAAAAACAAAAATAACTTTCAGCATAGTCCTGTATTCATTCCTCAAATATGCCCGCACAAAACTCACACAACTGATGCGGGACATCCATGGGCTTTCTGTTTTGCTTTTCCTCTATTGTTTTTCCTCTGTGCTCTCTGTGTCCTCTGTGGTGATAAAATTTCTACATATTGCCTTTCAATTCGCGCCCATCAGTGGTCAAAAGAATTCGGAGTGCTTGCTATTGGGCGGTGATTTCGCTAGAAAGCGCGCCCGCTCAGAAGAGCGAATACGCACACCGCTTAATCCATTGTGTCCATGATTGATCATATAATCACAGGATCAAGAGCGGTGGAGGAAAAACAATCGGAGGACTTCAATGTCTCAATTTACAATGAAACAGCTGCTTGAAGCAGGTGTTCACTTTGGTCACCAGACCCGTCGCTGGAACCCGAAAATGGCGCCTTATATTTTCGGAAAACGTAACGGCATCCATATTATCGACCTGCAGAAAACCCTGCGCATGGCCAATGAATCCTATTCATTCATGCAGGAACTGGCTGCTGCCGGCGGTCGCGTGCTCTACGTCGGCACCAAGCGCCAGGCCCGTGATGCGGTGAAGGAAGAATCCTCCCGCGCCGGTCACTTTTATGTCAATCACCGCTGGCTGGGTGGCACGCTGACCAACTTCGCGACGGTGCAGCAGTCTGTACGCAAGATGAAAGATCTGCAGCATCAGAAAGAAGAGGGCGTTTTCGAGTTGCTGACCAAGAAGGAAGCGCTGGGATTACAGCGCCAACTGGACAAACTGGAGCGTTCGCTCGGCGGCATCAAGGAGATGAATGATCTGCCTGACTGCCTGTTTGTGGTCGATGTGCGCAAGGAAGAGCTGGCCGTGAAAGAAGCTCAGAAACTGGGTATCCCGGTCGTAGCCGTGGTGGACAGCAACTGCAATCCTACCGGTATTGATTACATTATTCCGGGTAATGACGATGCCATTCGTGCTGTACGCCTGTTCTGTAGCAAGGTGGCCGATGCACTGCTCGAAGGCGCTGAAGCCTGGCAGCTGGAAAATGCTGAAGATGGCGATGATGTTGTTGAAGCCATGAGCATTGATCTTGACGAAGCCGCCACTTCATAAAAAAGTAACGACGATAACTTGCTGCAAAGTTATCAAACAGTGATTATATATTATTAAAAATTAATACCGGAGATTAAAACAACATGGGCATTACTGCTGCAGATGTAAAAAAACTGCGTGAAATCAGTGGCGCAGGCATGATGGACTGCAAAAAGGCATTGACTCAAACCGATGGCAATATTGATGCTGCGGTGGATTTTCTGCGCAAGAAAGGGCTCTCCGCCGCCTCCAAAAAGGCCGGACGTGTCGCCGCTGAAGGCATTGTGGTTGCCATGACCGAAGGCAAAACCGGCGTCGTGCTGGAAGTCAACGCGGAAACCGACTTTGTCAGCAAAAATGACCAGTTCGTTGCATTCGCAAACAGCATTGCAGCGCTGATCATCAAAGAGAATCCGGCTGACGTCAAGGCGTTGAAGGCGCTTGCCTTCGATAGTGAACTGAATGTTGAACAGGCATTGTCGCAGTTGATCGCCACCATTGGCGAGAACATGAGCATTCGCCGCTTCTCACGCACCGAGGCCGCAACGGTAGCCTCGTATGTGCATGGCGGTGGTAAAATCGGCGTGCTGATCGGCATAGACGGCGATGTCGACGCCGATCTGGCGCGCGGCATCGCCATGCATGTGGCTGCGGCCAATCCACGCTTTATCGCCCGTGACGATGTCGATACGGCTACGGCGGCGCGTGAACAGGCCGTCCTGTCCGAGCGCGCGATTGCCAGCGGCAAGCCTGAGGCCATTGTCGAAAAAATCGTCACAGGCCAGATGAATCGTTTCTATTCGGAAATCTGTCTGCTGGAACAGGATTTCGTCATGGATACCGACCAGAAGGTCGGCAAAGCACTCGGCAATGCCCGCGTTATAAGCATGGATCGATTCCATCTGGGTGAAGGTATTGAGAAGAAAGATGAAGATTTTGCCGCTGAAGTAGCCGCCCAGATTCAGGCTAGCTAATTGACAACCACTGGTTCAGACAGTACGCAGCAGCGCCCGTATAAACGGGTGCTGCTTAAACTGTCCGGCGAAGTATTGATGGGCGATACCCCCTTCGGTATCGACACCCATACCATTAAGCGACTGGCAGCCGAACTGATCGAGGTGCAACGCTCCGGTATCGAACTGGCCATTGTCATCGGCGGCGGTAATATTTTTCGCGGCATGGGCTCGATGGCCGCAGGCATGGATCGTACCAGCGCCGATTATATGGGTATGCTGGCAACCGTCATGAATGCCATCGCCCTGCAGGATGCCATAGAACAGCAGGGCGCTACCGTGCGCGTCATTTCGGCGCTCTATATCAAGGAAGTGGCGGAACCCTATATCCGTCGCAGAGCCGTGCGCCACCTGGAAAAGGGGCGCATTCTCATTTTTGGCGCCGGTACGGGCAATCCCTATTTTACTACAGACACGGCTGCCAGCCTGCGCGCCATGGAAATTCAGGCCGATGCCGTATTCAAGGGCACCAAGGTGGACGGCGTCTATACGGCTGATCCGGTAAAAGACCCGACCGCCACCAGATATGACACCCTGACATTTACCGAAGCGCTGAACAGACGGCTGGGCGTCATGGATGCCACCGCGATGTCGCTATGTCGCGACAACCAGATGCCGATCGTTGTCTTTGACGTGACCACGCCAGGTCAGATGCTCAGGGCAGTATCGGGCGAAAATATTGGCACACTGGTCAAAGAGGGATAACGCTATGAGCAGCAATATGGAAAGCAGAATGCAGAAATCGATCTCGGCCCTGAAATCGGAGCTGGCCACAATTCGCACAGGTCGGGCCAATGCCGCCCTGCTTGATCATGTGAAAGTTTCCTACTATGGCTCGGACGTGCCGGTATCGCAGGTCGGCAATATCTCCGTTCCGGAGCCGCGTATGCTGATGATTATGCCGTGGGAAAAAAGCATTCTCGGCGATCTTGAAAAGGCGATTCTAAAATCAGATCTGGGATTGAACCCGACCAGTGATGGCGAGGGCATACGCATCGTGCTGCCCGAGTTGACTGAGGATCGCCGCAAGGATCTGGTCAAGCAGGTCAAGGCTGTGGGTGAGAAGGCCAAGGTATCGGTGCGCAATATCCGCCGCGATGCCAATGACGCGGTCAAAAAACAGGTTAAGGATGAGGGGTTGTCCGAGGACGAGAGCAAACGTCTGCAGGAGCGTATCCAGAAAACCACCGATCAATTCGTAGCCGAAATTGATGGGATTGTTGAAAACAAAGACAAAGAAATTCTCACAGTCTGATGTCCCCGTCCGCACAGGAGGATGACTCCATTCTACCCTGTCACGTAGGCATTATCATGGATGGCAATGGCCGCTGGGCCAGGGCCCGTGGCAAAGGTCGCCTGGAAGGCCATAGACAAGGTGCTGAAGTGGCACGTAATGTGGTACGATGGGCAACCGATCTCGGCGTCAAACAGCTCTCGCTGTATGCATTTTCAACCGAAAACTGGGAGCGCCCCAGGCTGGAAGTGCGCGGCCTGATGAGCCTGCTGGCCATTCTGCTACCAAAAACCCTGCCCGAGATGATGGAAAGCCAGGTTCGTTTCCGTATTCTGGGTGATATATCGCCCCTGCCGAACAGCGTACGCAAAGCAGTGAAACATGCCTGCGAAGTAACAGCACATCATACCGGCATTGAACTGATCATATGCCTGAACTACGGTGGCCAGCAGGAGATCATCGCGGCGGTCAGAGAGACGCTGCAATGGATCGGCTCGCAAACAGATCAGCAGCAGGCCTTGGCTGAACTGACTCCTGAGCGGTTTCGACAGATGATGTGGCGTCGTGATATTGCACCACTGGATCTGCTTATTCGCACCGGTGGTGAAATGCGCATTTCCAATTTTCATTTGTGGGATGCCGCCTATGCTGAGCTCTATTTTACAGATGTCTTCTGGCCGGATTTCAGCAAACAGGATCTGCAACAGGCGCTGGATGTCTATGCATCGCGTGAACGGCGCTACGGATTAACCAGCGAGCAGATCGCCACATGCATGGATAAAGAAGCATGAGTGAGCTGGGCAAACGCATCATCACTGCCATCGTGCTGTTACTGGCAGTCTACGGCTGGTATGTGCATACATCATCCCCCTGGTTTGAGCGCGGCCTGGCATTGATCGGCTGGGCGGCAAGCTGCGAACTGGTGCTGCTGGTGAGGCTCAGACAACCGCTGCTGTTTATCATTGTTTCCACGGTTGTCTGGATCGCTTTTGCCATGCAGCCGAATATCGCACTGTTATTACTGGGCGGCTTTGGCTGGTTTGCGCTGTTTGTACTGGGTTCACGCACCCAAGCCGCATCATTTGGTGATTTTTTTGCCGCCATCTGGATGTTTGGCTGGCTGTTTGTCTTTGCGCTGGCCATTGCATCTACGCATGGCTCTCCGGCCGGGAAGGGTTTAATCATCGGCACCTGCCTGGCCGTATGGGTATCGGATTCGGCCGCCTATTTTATCGGTAAAGCGATGGGAAAACATAAGTTATGTCCGGCCATCAGTCCGGGAAAATCAGTACAGGGCGCGATTGGCGGCCTGCTGTTCGGCGTGCCGGTCGCCGTGGTCTGCTGGCTACACTGGCAAGTATTGCCGCTGTTTGCGGCTATTTTACTGGCTATCGTCACCGTCGTGGCAGGCATGTTGGGCGATTTGTCGGAATCGGTAGTCAAACGCATGGTCGGCGCCAAGGATAGTGGCCGCCTGTTACCCGGCCATGGTGGCATTCTGGATCGCATTGACGCCATTATCATGGCGATACCGGTAACATGGCTGTTGTGGGGCTTACGATGAAGCGAGTTACTGTATTAGGGGCGACCGGCTCGATCGGCTGCAATACTGCCGATGTGATGCTCAGGCATCCCGACAAATTTTCCGCCTTTGCGCTGGTTGGCCATCGCAATGTTAATAAAATGGTTGAACTGGCCAGCGCGCTACAGCCTGAATGGGTGGTGATGACAGATGCCGCCGCCGCAGCTCAGATCAGAGGAAAACTACCGGCGGGCGTCAAACTCGAAGACAGCATGGAGGCGGCAATCGCCCTCTCATCGGCCTCTGAAGTGGATATGGTGATGGCAGCCATGGTCGGCTCGGCCGGTTTGCCCGCTACGCTGGCCGCCGTGCAGGCGGGTAAACGCGTCGGACTGGCCAACAAGGAGTGCCTGGTGACCGCCGGCCGCCTGTTTATGAATGCGGCGACCGAATCCGGCGCCGAAGTAGTGCCGGTTGATTCGGAACATGCCGCCGTGCATCAGTGTATGCAGGGGCATGATCGCGGCTCGGTTACACGGGTGATACTGACCGCCTCGGGCGGCCCGTTCAGGGATCGTGATCCGGCCACGCTGCATGCAGTGACGCCGGCCGAAGCTGTGGCTCACCCGAACTGGGATATGGGCGCGAAAATCAGTATCGATTCCGCCACCATGATCAACAAGGCACTGGAATTGATTGAGGCGCGCTGGTTATTCGACCTGTCGCCCGATAAACTCTCGGCCATCATTCACCCACAAAGCATTGTACACGCCATGGTGGAATACCGGGATGGTTCCGTACTGGCACAACTGGCCATGCCTGATATGCGCATGCCCATCGCCTATGCCCTGCAGGCGGAACCCAGACTGGCAACCGGCATGGACTGGCTGGATCTGGCGCAGACAGGCTCGCTGAGCTTTCAGACCGTGGATCATATCCGCTTTCCGGCCATGCGACTGGTACAGGATGTGCTTGGCGGCGAGGATTCGCTGTCCATCGCATTCAATGCCGCCAATGAAGTAGCCAACGCCGCCTTTCGTGAACAGCGTATCGGTTTTATGCAGATTGTGGCAACCGTTGAGCAGGTGCTGGCAAAGGTGGAAAATGTCCCCGTGGGCACGCTTGACGAGGTATGGTTGCATGACGGCCATGCCCGAAAACTGGCACATGAGGTGATCGCAACGTGACTGAAATCATTCATACATCCCTGGCTTTTGTTGTGGCCATCGCTGTGCTCGTTGCTGTGCATGAATATGGCCATTTTACGATGGCGCGACGTCTCGGCATCAAGGTGGAGAAATTCTCCATCGGTTTTGGCCCCGCCCTGTTTTCATGGCGCAGCCGGGATCAGGAAGTGCTGTATGTGATCGCGGCTATACCGCTGGGCGGCTATGTGAAAATGCTGGGTGAAAATCCGGATGAACAAACCGATGAAACGCAGGATCAATTATCTGATGAGGATAAAGCCCGAGCCTTTAATAATCAGCCGGTGTGGAAGCGGGCCGCTGTGGCCGTGGCCGGGCCGGGCTATAACTTCCTGTTCGCCATTATCATTTACATGGTTGTCGGCTGGATCGGACAACTGGTATTACCACCTGTCATCGGCGATGTGGCACCGGCATCGATGGCGGAGCAGGCCGGTCTGCATGTGGGTGAGCGTGTTGTCAGCGTCGGCGGCAGCCCTGTACACTCATGGCAGCAACTGGAAGAAAAACTCAAGCAGCATGTCGGCTCAACCGTCACCCTCGAACTGAGTCAGGATGGCAGCATTATCAAACGACAACTGCGACTGCCGGCCCAGAAAAAAGACCCGTTGCTGATGAATGTAGCCGATCAGGTAGCCGGTTTCAGTCCGGGTCTGATCATCCATATTGATGAGGTCATGGCCGATTCGGCTGCACAACGCTTCGGGCTGCGTAAGGGTGATATTATCAAACAGATCAATGGCTGGCCTGTATCCAATATCAGGCAGTTCATTACCAGGGTCAAAGCCAATGCAGGCCAACCCGTGACGATGGTCATCCAGCGCGGACAGACACTGATGACGCTGAATGTGATCCCCTCCCCCGATCAGAAAAAACAGGGGCGGCTGGGGGTACGTCTGGCTTCCCAGTCACTGTACGACAGCGAAGAATATCGCATGGGGCTGTTCGAGGGTGTGCAGTACGGATTTGCCCGCACATGGGAGATGACTGTCATGACACTGGGCGTATTTGGCAAAATGGTGACATCTGCTATTCCAGCCGATAATCTCGGTGGCCCCATTGCCATTGCACAGCTGGCAGGAAAAACTGCCGACATGGGGCTGGTTTACTTCCTTGGATTCATGGCTCTGATATCGGTGAACCTGGGGGTGTTAAACCTGCTGCCGGTTCCTATTCTGGATGGCGGGCTACTGTTATACCTCGGAATGGAAAAATTAAGGGGAAAACCATTGTCTCCCAAATTTCTGGAAATTACCCAGATGATGGGGTTGGTGTTGATCGTCAGCTTGATGATGTTTGCTTTTTATAATGATCTGTCGCGTTAACGCGCATGGATTTTTTCCACCCCGTGGTATGAAATTTTACCACGTGGCAGAAAAAATCATGCAGGCGCGTTATTATTACTTTAGTCGGGGATAACATGCTGAATGCAGTCAAACTCTTATCTGTCGCTGTCCTGTTTGCCATATGCGCATCCTACAATGCGATTGCAGCGGGCGCGCAGCCGGAAACAGGCACACATGCGCCGCTGATTCTCTCCATTAATGTGGAAGGAAACCATAACGTTGAAAAAGAGGCGGTGCTCGCTAAGATGGATAGCCGCGTGGGCGAAACGCTCAGTCGCCGTCAACTGAGTCGGGATGTGCGCAGACTGTATAAAAGCGGCTTCTTTTCCGATATCAGTTTTACCGGCGACAGGACGAGCCGTGGCGTCCATCTGGTGTGTCATGTCAAGGAATACCCGTTGATTGCTAAAGTGGAGATGGAGGGAAACAGCGAGTTTCCGCTCAAAGACCTGCAACTGAAAATGAAACTGAAACCTGGGCGCATCTATAGCCCGATGTACCGGAAATCGGATCGCAACCTGCTGAGAAAGGGCTATTTAAAAAAAGGTTATTATCAGGTTGGCATCGATTTTATTCCTCATAAGCGCAAGGATGGCAGAATTAACCTGCTGATCCGAGTACATGAGGGGAAAATTACCCGCATCAACCGCATTCATATGATTGGCAACAAAGCGTTCAGTGATGCCACATTGCTGGGTCAGATCGCTTCCAGGCAGTCCGGCCTGTTCGCATGGTTTTCCGACCGGGATATTTTTGACCAGAAGCGTTTTGGCGCCGACAGCCAACTCCTGCAGCAGTATTATCTGAACCATGGCTACCTGGACATGAAATTTAATTCAAAGCAGATCACTATGGAAGCGGACAAGAAGAGTTTTTCCCTGACCTTCAGTATCCACGAAGGCCCGCGTTATCGTGTTAGTAAAATCGGTCTGCAGGGAGATCTTGTCCCTGACCGCGACACCTTGCAAAAACTGGTTGCGATGAAAGCGGGCGATATCTATTCACTCGATAAAATGCGCAAAACAATTACCGCCATCACGGACCGGGTCGGCGATGAAGGCTATGCCTTCGCCTCCGTAACGCCGCAGTTGAACCGGAATCTTGATGACCATACCGTGGCCATCACGTTTGATATCGAAAAAGGCAGGGAGGTCTATATAGAACGCATTGAAATCTCCGGCAATGACAAAACCGATGATAACGTCATTCGCAGACAGCTGGTGCAATCGGAAGGGTCGCGATATGCAGGCTCCCAGATCGAGCACGGCAAAGAAGCACTGAAGCGAGCCCCTTATCTTAGTGATACACGGATCTCCTTTCCGAAGGGGACTGCTGATAATAAAGTCGATATGAAGGTGGATGTCACCGAAAAAAAATCAGGCACCATCTCCGCCGGCGTCGGCTTTTCGCAACGGGAAAAGGTCATTCTCAATGCTAAAATTGCGGAAAAAAACTTATTTGGCAAAGGCTATCAGGCCGACCTCAACGGCCAAGTGGGAAAGATCACGCAAAATATTACCGGCAGCCTGACCGATCCGTTCTTTCTGGACTCGAATGTCAGTGCCACTATCAACGGCTTCAGAACCAAAACAAGTTCTCAGACATTTGCCAATTACGATACATCTTCGTTTGGCGGCGGCCTGGGTTTCGGAATTCCAATTACCCATTACATAACCTATAACATTAATTATCAGTTCAACAGCACCAACCTGTCCACCATCCCCCTTAACAACCCTTCTCTGTTCCAGAAAGCCCAACTGGGAAGTCAGACAACTAGTGAGTTCACGCAATCCATCACATGGGACTCCAGAGACCGTTTTACAGACACGACCAGCGGGCATGTTGACTCATTAAGCATCAGCGTCGCCGGCCTTGGCGGAACCAACAAGTTTGTAGAATCCGGGGCCTCAAGCAAATGGTATTTTCCGTTTGGCAAAGCACAAAATATCGTACTGAATCCCTCTATACGGTTTAATGCAATTCGTGCTTTTTCGGGAACAAGCATACCGCTGTACCGTCGCTATTCTCTCGGCGGCATCGGTAGTCTGCGCGGCTTTGATACATTCGGCGTCACCATCCGGGATCCGCTAACCGGTGACCCTGTGGGCGGTGATAATCAGGTGACTGCTTCGCTTAATCTTTTCTTTCCCCTGCCCTATGTTGAGACTTCAGGCATTCGCGGCCTTATTTTTACCGATGCGGGAAACGTATGGGGCTCGGCTTCTGCTGTAGTCCCCAATACTCCGCCAATTAATGTGCATGAACCATTTGCTTTATCCCGTGCCCGCGTTACGGCAGGGTTCGGCATAGAATGGCTATCACCCATCGGGCCGGTTGGCCTGTCCTGGGCAGTCCCGATCAGATCACAACCGCAGGATCTTCAAAAAAGTTTTGAATTCGCGATTGGATCAACATTTTAACAGCAAAAAAAGCGTAAACTATCACACAGGAGTACCCCATGATGAAAAAGATAAATATCAAAGCCCTGCTGATCTCAATCAGCGCGGTGTTCGTATTCGGGCTGGCATCTGTCCAGGCGGCAGAACTGAAAATCGGATATATTGATATTAAAACTGCACTGGAGAGTACGGCGGAATATCAGCAGGGCATGAAACGCCTCAAAGCGCTCAGTAACAAAAGAATAAAAGCCCTTAAAGCGCTGAAAGAGAAAATCTCACAATCGGAAAAAGATCTCATGGGTCAGTCGCTGGCCATGTCGCAGGAAAACCTGGCGCAACGTCAGCAGAAACTCAAAGAAATGGGTAAAAATTTCCGGCGTATGCAGCAGGATGCACAGGAAGAGCTATCAGCCGCGAAAAACCGCATGGATATTGCAGCGATGGCAAAATTCCAGAAAGTCATGATAGCTTATGGAAAAGGACATCACTTTGACATGTTGATGCCCAAACCTGTTTTCATCTATGCCAATCCTAAGCTGGATGTGACAGGCGATATTATCAAATTGCTGGATGCCAAAAAATAAGACTGCAAGCGCATGAAATCCATATCCCTTAGCGATGTAGCCGGTTTCGTCAACGGCGTGATCGAAGATCGTGCCAGTGATAACGCCAATACCCGCGCCAATACCCGTATAACAGGGCTCAACACGCTGCGCAGAGCCGGTGCATCAGAAATCTCTTTTCTGGCCAATCGCCGTTACAAGAGTGATCTGGAAAACACGGCTGCCGCCGCTGTATTGCTGGCTAACGACGATACTGCCACCGTACATTGCGATGTGATTCGCGTTGCCGACCCCTACCTGGCTTTTGCTACCCTGCAACGTGTTTATCACCCACAGCCAACAGCACATGGACAACGCCATCACTCAGCCGTCATTGATCCCTCTGCTCTGTTGGCCGACGATGTAGATGTTGCGGCTCATACCGTAATTGGCGCAAATGCCCGCATTGGCACCGGCACTATCCTTGAGCCCGGTTGCGTGATCGGTGCCGGGGTAACCATTGGCAAGCACTGTTTGCTGCATGCCAATGCTGTGGTTAATGGCAACTGTGTACTGGGTAATG
>Ga0256829_1001858_pt1 | contig 16529 bp, 18 predicted proteins | sample 131447metaG_FD_185979 | JGI IMG/M metagenome (GOLD analysis project Ga0256829, IMG submission 185979) | Hydrothermal vent microbial communities from Lau Basin, Pacific Ocean - 131-447 | ecosystem: Environmental > Aquatic > Marine > Hydrothermal vents | place: Pacific Ocean: Lau Basin | collected...
CTAAAAACAATTACTCTTTTTTGTACTGCCATTTATCCTCCTTTATTAATTTTTAATTTTAAGTTTTGAATTTTTAATTAGACTATTTAACTCAACACTCAAAACTTAACACTCTATTATTCTTCCCCATTTTCTTTTTTAAGTACCCTGCCCCACATAAGTTTATATTTCTTTCTACAAAATTCAAGCTCTTCTTGGGTAATTTCAAGCTGTTTTTGAAGTGTTTCTATTGTTTTTTTTGATTCATCATAAACTTCTTGCATAGAATAAATAGATTCTTTTAAAAATTTATTTTCTTCTTTTAAGGCCTCTATTGTTTCATCTTTACTCATTAAAACTTTTTCGTGCAGTGCTAAAAACATAGAAACTGTTTTTTCAACAATAGAATTTTCTTTTTCTATTATTTGAAGTTCCTGAATAGGAACAAGGGATTTTGCCAAAGCTTCCACCTCAACAAAAATTCCTTCTTTTGTCTTTTTACATTTTAGTTTTTTTTCCCTGCATAAAGCAATAATACTCTTTTTACTTTTACCGCTTAATGTTGCAAATTCATCTATATTAAGCCATGTTTGCATCAGTCTAATATTACCTCAACTTCTTTTGAATCAAGTTCCACCTTTTTTGCCTGAGCAATTCTGTCTTCTTCAAGTTTTGCTTTTAGTTCTTCATCGCTATTTGCCAAAATCTGAAGTGCAAGATATGCGGCATTTTTTGCCCCGGCTTTTCCAACTGCAAGAGTTGCTACAGGCATTCCTCCTGGCATTTGAACAGTTGAAAGAAGTGCATCAAGACCATCCATCATTCCACTAGGCATTGGAACACCTATTACCGGTCTTGTTGAAATACTTGCAACAACTCCCGCTAAATGTGCCGCCATTCCTGCCCCACAAATAAATACTTTTGCACCTTTTTCTTCAGCATTTTTTACATATGTATGTGTTCTATCAGGCGTTCTGTGAGCCGAAGTGATAATCACTTCATAAGGAATTTGAAATTTTTCTAAAATTCTAACAGCTTCTATCATTATTTCATAATCACTTTTACTTCCCATTAAAATACTTACAAATCTCATTTTATTTCCTTTATTTTTTATACCCCATTTGGGCTAAATTCAACTTTTTTTCTTAAAAATGTTAGATATGGTAATTTACAAGGCAGTTTTATAGGGTTTTGATTACCGCTGTGAACTGAGCTTAACTCTTTTTCATTTTTAGTAATAATTTTATCAAGTTTTAAATACCATTTACTCTGTTCTTTATAAATTTTACCTATTTCGTTTTTACATTCATTCACTTCTTTTGGAGAAAGTATTTCTAAAACATCTCCTGAAAAAATTTTATATTTACACATACAAGTATTCTCATCTTCATTCACAATTCCTGCAACCTGCCACTCTCCGTGCGTTAGAGAGGTTTCAAGGTTTTGTGTATTGTCTCTTTCATAAGGTCTTTTTACAAGGTAAGCATCTGTTAGACCTCTGTTTTTAGTGGTTAAAATCTCTTTATAATATTTTTCTGAGTTACATTTTCCTGTTTTTTCAAACTCATCAATGGCATCTCTGTATGCTTTTGTTACAACTCCTACATAATATGGAGCTTTTGTTCTTCCTTCTATTTTAACAGAATCAATAACACCGCTTTTTAAAATCTCCGGCATATAATTAATTAAACACAAATCTTTTGCATTCATTATATAAGTGCCGTCGCTATACTCTTCCATTTTAAATATTTTCCCGGTATCTGGATTCTCGGCATATAAAACATAAGGATATCTGCAGTCATTTGCACAGCTTCCTTTATTTGGATTTCTTCCAAACTGAACGGCGCTTAGAAGACATCTGCCGCTATATGCAAAACACATAGCCCCGTGCACAAAGACTTCTATTTCAATATCGGGGACTTTTTGTTTTATTTTTATTAAATCACTAAGCATTGTTTCTCTTGCAGCGATTATTCTTTTTACACCAAAATCCCTGTAAGCCTCATAATCCCAGGAATTAAGGGCATTAGCCTGGGTTGAGAGATGAATATCAATCTCAGGGGCTATCTCACGAGCTTTTTTAATAACTCCAAGAGTTGATATAATCATCGCATCTACACCTATTTCTTTTAGTTTTTTAATATGGTTTTCAACCAGCCCTAACTGAGATTCAAAAGGAAAAGAATTAACTGTCGCATAAACTTTAACTCCTCTTTCATGGGCATAATCAACAGCTTCTTTAAAAGTTTCATAATTAAACTCTTTTCCGCTGTGGCATCTAAGGGAAAAATGGCTAACTCCCGCATATACGGCGTCAGCTCCGTAGTTTATTGCTATTTTTAATTTTTCAAAATCCCCCGCGGGAGAGAGTAATTCCACTTTTTTCATTTACACTCCAAACTGGTCAAGCAATGCTTCAATATCATCATCGCTTAAAACTTCATTTTCTGTATCTCCGTGAATATGTTTTGCACTTTGAACCCGTTTTTCATCTTCAACATTTCCTTCAAAGAGTTTATTCATATATTTAATTAATGCTCTCATTATATTAATAACTCTTTCTATTTTTTGACGGTGAATATCCTGATATTGCATAATATCCATAACAGTAAAAATTTTTTCAGAAGTTGTTTCGTTTCTTTCAATTATATTGTTTACTTTTTGAATAGTTTTATCAATTTCTTTAAGTTCGCTTTCAAATGTTTTCACATGAGGAAATTTATTATGTAATTTTTCAAACAACTCTTTTTGTTTATTTAAAAACTCTAAAATACCTTTGATTGAATCTACATTACTCTCTACATTTTCACCAATTTCATCCATAATATCAAGTATTTGAGTTGCTTTTTCCTCACTCTCTTTTGTAACTTCATCAAGCTGGGCTACAACTCTATTTTTACTATCAGCAGGCGGAGGATAAGCTTCTTCACTGTTTTTATCACCTATTTTTTCTTCAGTATCACCTAACACATCGGCAAATCCATCATCATCAAATTCTTCTTCCATTTGTTCATCATCCTCACCAACATCTGTATCATCTTCTATGATATCGTCATTATCAATCACAATATCTTCATCTATTTCTTCACTTTTTCCATCTAAATCATCATCTATAATATCTTCAAATTCATCGCCTACTAAACTATCTAATTCTTCTTGATTCATAGGCCACCTCTTTTTTGGATTAATTATATATAATTTCAGATAAAAAGGCAAAAAATGATTGATTTACATAATCATACTACACTTTGCAATCACGCTAACGGAAATGAAGAAGAGTTTATTAATGAAGCTTTAAAAAAAGGTATTAAATATTACGGATTTGCAGACCATGCTCCAATGGAATTTGATTATGAATACAGAATGGGTTTTGAAGATATGCCTTTATATGAAAAAAGAATAAAAAATTTAAAAGAAAAATACAAAAACAAAATAGAAATACTTCTTGGATATGAAGTTGATTTTACGCCTTTTGTAGATAAAAGAGTGCTTGAGAGAAAAGTTGATTATTTAATAGGAAGCGTTCATTTCCTTGATAACTGGGGGTTTGATAATCCTGAATTTATAAAAGAGTGGGAAAAAAGAGATGTTGATGATGTTTATAAAGAGTATTTTTATTTAATAAAAAATTTGGCTTCTTCAAAAATGTTTGATATTGTAGGACATATAGATTTAGTTAAGGTTTTTGGTTTTAAACCTACAAAAAATATAAAAGATATCGCAAAAAATGCAATAAAAGCTATAAAAAAAGCCAATATGACAATAGAAATAAACACAGCAGGACTTAGAAAACCGGTAAATGAACTTTACCCAGGAGATGAACTTCTTGATATGATTTTAAATGAAAATATAGATATTACCTTTTCAAGCGATGCACACTCCCCTAGCCAAGTAGGCTTTAAATTAAATGAAACTATACAGAAATTAAAAAGTAAAGGATTAAATGAAGCTGTAATTTTTAAAAACCGCCAAAAAGAGAAAATTAAGATTTAATTAATCCTCTTTTAGTTATAATTTCACAAAAAGGAAAAATATGACTTATCTCTCACTTCTTATGGCAATAAGATTTCTGGGGCTTTTTATTGTTATGCCGGTTTTAGCGCTTTATGCTTTACATTTAAAAGCCGCTGATGAGTTTAGTGTAGGTATTGCTCTTGGCGCCTATGCTCTTTCTCAAATTTTTCTTCAGATTCCTTTTGGAAAACTTGCAGATAAATATAACAAAAAAGCAATTTTAATTATTGGTCTTTCACTTTTAGCACTTGGTAGTTTAGTTTGTGCTTTTAGTGACAATATATATACACTTATTTTCGGTCGTTTGCTTCAGGGTGCCGGTGCAATAGGTGGTGTTATTATGGCTTATATGGCAGAACTTAGCGATGAAAGTAACAGAGCCAAAATATTTGCAAGAATGGGACAGTTTATTGCTCTTGCTTTTGCTCTTTCTATGATTTTAGGTCCTACTGTAGGAGCTAAATGGGGGGTTGACAAACTTTTTGCTTTTACAGCTCTTTTAGCTCTTTTTACTATATGGCTTGTTATCAAAAAAATTCCTACTGCTCCAAAAATTGTTCATCATATGAAAAGCAAAAATTCTCTAAAAGAGATTTTAACTCATACAGAGCTTCTTAAACTATTTTATTCAGGATTTATGCAAAAAGGTCTGATGACCGTATTTTTCTTACTTATCCCGCTTTTATTCACACAAAAACTTCACTGGGAAAAAACAGAGCTTTGGAAAGTTTATATTCCAGCCCTTGTTTTAGGCTTTTTTGCACTTCCTCTTGGAGCAATTTTGGCTGAAAAAAAAGGCAAAGCAAAACTTGTATTTATTATAGCATCAAGTTCTATTACACTATCTTTAATTTTAATGTTTATTGGAACTGCCGCTAGTATGTTCAGTGCAGTATTGATTTTCTTTTTTGGATTTAACCTTCTTGAGCCTGTATTACAAAGTTTTGTAAGTAAAGTTGCCTATGCTCATCAAAAAGCAACAGCCCTTTCAACATCAAATACAATCCAGTATTTAGGAATTTTCCTAGGTGGTGCGATAGCCGGATATTTTATGAATCACAGTATGCTAAATATATTTTTAATTTTAGCAATTTTTATGGGAATTGCCTGGATTATTTTCTTAATCAAAATGAAAGAGATAAAAAAATTCAAACTTGTAGAATATGAAAAATTTGACAAAGACTTTTTAGATGAACTTTTAAGTGAAAAAAATGTATATGATTTTTATGAAAAAGAAGGAAAACTTATAGTTAGGTATATTAGTGAGTAGTGCGCAGTGTTGGGTGTAGAGTTTTTAATGTTTAATGTTAAAGATTAAATTCAAAACTCAAAACTTAAAACTCATATTCCTCTTCCCTTCTCTACTTTTGGAACACCTTTTGCTTAATAATAGCAAAAAGGTGTTTTATGATTTACATTTTAGATAAATTTGAAAAATTTTTAACAATTACCTTTTTTTCTATATTATATCTTTTTATTTCAACAAATCTTTTTGCTTCTACAATAAAAGATATCTCAAATATAGTAGGTGTTAGAAGCAATCAATTGATAGGATATGGGCTTGTTGTGGGGCTTGACGGAAGCGGAGATTCAACATCTTCTAAATTCACAAATCAAACCCTTTCAAACCTATTAAAAAATGTTCATGTGCAATTAAACCCAAAAGATATTAAATCTAAAAATGTAGCAGCAGTAATGGTAACAGCCTCTCTTCCTCCTTTTGCAAGAGAAGGAGATAAAATAGATGTAACTGTTTCATCAATAGGGGATGCAACATCTCTTCAAGGAGGAGTTTTACTTCTTACTCCGTTAAAAGGTGTAAATGGTAAAATTTATGCCTTAGCTCAAGGGCCTATTACAATGGGAGGATTTAACCTCAAAGGAGGTAAAAAACAAAAACATTTCACAACCACAGTAAAAGTAATAAACGGAGCTACAGTTGAAAGATCTGTTATATGGGATTTATATCATCAAAAATTTGCAACATTATCACTAAAAGAAAGTAATTTTAATCTTGCAATAAATGTCCAAAATAAAATCAATTCATTTTTTAAACAAAAATTAGCAGTTGCAACAGACCCAAGAACCGTACAGCTTAAAAAACCAAAAAATATTACTATGCCGGAATTTCTTGCAAAAATCCAAAAACTTAATATAAGTTTACCAAAACAAAATATTATAGCTATAAATGAAAATACAGGAACAATTACGGCAGGAGGAGATATAACCATTAATCCAAGTGTTATTATTTATGGAGATTTCACAATAAAAATAAGAAGACCAACAACAATAACAGAACTTGCACAAGATTTAAAAAAATCGAATGCCTCACCTCAAGATATTATTGCTATTCTTGAAAATTTAAGGCAATCACAAAATTTAAATGCAAAACTTATAATAAATTAAAGGAGAATTTATGAAAATACAACAAATACAAATGCAAAATCAACTTTCATCTCATCAAGAAAAACTACACAAATTAAAAAAAGTTTGTGACAATTTTGCGAGCGAAATATTAAATTTTTATGTAAAACAGGCACTTGATTCAAAAAATCCATTATATCCAAAAAGTCCAGGGGAAGATATTTATAAATCAATGTATCAGCAAGAACTTTCAAAAGAGCTAAGTGGGAATTTTGGATATTCAGAACTTTTATATAATTTTTTAAAAGACAGGGTTTAGATTTTTTATAATTTACCGATATAGTTGGGTAGAAATAATAAAAAAGGCTTTAAATGATAAATAAAATAAATACAGGCTTAAATATAACAAATGACTTTTCTACCCAACAAAATAAAAAAATACAAAAAAATACAAAATTATCAAGGGTAGAAGAGATTAAGCAACAAATCAAAAATGGCACTTATAAAATAGATTTACAAAAAAGTGCCGAGGCTATGGCAAAACATTTAAAATAATCTCTTCTTCCTTTTCAAAAAGGAAGGGAAATGTTACTTAACAAATTACAAACAGCAAATAAAATTCTAAATGATTTAATAGATATGACAAAAAAAGATATTGAAGCAATAAAAGAAGCAAAGCACGAAGAAATTTTTAATAATATTTCAATAAAAGAAAAGTTAGCAATAAAATTTCAAAATACTAAAAACGAAATAGATAATATTCTCTCAAATAGAAACAAACCATTAGAAGAAATTTTTAGCTATGAAGAAGAAAAAGAATTTGAAAAATTTAAAAATTTTTTAAATGAATTTAATAAACAACATAAATTTTTTTCTAAACTATCTTTTAGTGTTACAAATTTTTACAATACTCTTTTAAATAAGATTAAAGACAAAAAACAAATAACCTATGAAAAAGATTATATTTCTAATTCACAACTTAGGATAAAGGCTTAAAATGGCAATTGCTACAGGACTTTCAACCGCTCTTACTGGTTTACAGGCTAATCAAACAGCTCTTGATGTTACTTCAAATAATATTTCAAACGCTTCAAATCCTGATTATGTAAGAGAAAGAGCTATTTTTACAACACTTAAACCAATCAATTCAATCCCTGGTGATATAGGAATGGGAGTAAAAATAAGCTCTGTTAATAGAATTACAGATACATTTCTTTTTGATAGATATACATCATCTTCTGCAACACTCAAACAACTAGATACAACAGAGCAATATCTTAAAGAAATCGGAACATATTTTCCTGATGTCCAAGATCAGGGACTTCACAAAAATATGGAAGATTTTTTTAATGCTTGGCAAAATTTTGCAAGCAATCCAAACAATGGAAGCACAAAAGTGGTATTGGCAAATAAGAGCCAACAACTTTGTGATACTTTTCATTTTTTAAGAAACAACTTATCTAAAATTCAAACAAGTATTAATTCAGAAATAAATTCACGAATAAAAGAAACAAATACAATTATCAAAAACATAGCCTCATTAAATAAACAAATTTCTGCATATGAAGCTAATGGGGAATCGCACGCAAACGAATTAAGAGATCAAAGAGACGGTCTTGAAAAAAGATTAAAAGAAATTTTAAATGTAACTGTTTTAAAGTCAGGTATAACCACCAAAGATTCACAAGGTGCAATTACAACAGGTTATTCTCAAAGCTATCAGGTATTACTCGGAGGAAAACCTCTGATTGATGGCGATTCATATCATCAATTAGTCCCTATTTCTAAAGGAATAAATACTAATATAGGAATACAAAACGATGACTTATCAATATCAGATGTAACAAAAAGCATTGCAAACTCATCTTCAGAAATAGGTGCACTATTAGGACTTAGGGGAACTGATTTTAATAATGACGGCACTCCAACAAATGGAGATATAGGAGATATTTTATCATCTCTTGATGCTCTTAGTGCTTCACTGATTAATAATGTAAATTCAATTTATTCTTATTCTGCCCAATCTAATATAAATGCAGGTCAAATAAATGAACCTGTAAACATACCTCAAAATTTATCAAATGTACCTTTAAATACACTCTATTCCCAAAAAATTTTAAAATCACCCGTAAAAAATGGCATTTTACAATTTAATCTTTTAGATAATAAAGGAAATAATTTAACAAAAACTCCATTCCAAGTAAATATAAAACCAACTGATTCAATTAACGATGTTTTAAATAAAATAAATGAAAAAATTACAAATTATGATCAAAATTTTGATGTAAAAGCAAAACTAATAAATGGAGAAATAAAATTTGTCCCATCAGATACAAACAATGACGGAAAAACGAATCCAAAAGGCTCTGTTTTAATTTCAGATGATGGAAGCTCACTTTTTAATGCTTTAAACCAAATAGAATATCTCCCTTTAAATTCCATAAAAGATAAACTTCCTTTACCTTTAAATAATGGTTCATTTGATGTGGTTGTTTACAATAGCGAAGGAAAAGAGCTTGCAAAAAGAACAATTACTATAGATTCAAATTCAAAAAACCCAAAATATTCCACAATTGCTGGAATTGTAAATCAGATAAATACAAAACTTATTGATGATAATCACGATAACAATACAAATGATGATGTGGATGATTATTATCATGCTTCATTTATAAACGGTCATTTTATAATAAATGCAAAAACAGACACTTCAACATATGTGGGTCTTGATAACGACACCGCAAATTTTGGAGGAGTTTTTCAAATTAATAACTTTTTTGAAGGAAATAATTCAAAAAATATTGCACTAAAAGATGAATTGGCAAAAAACCCAAGCGAAATTCACGCTTATAAAGCACCAAACGAAGGAAATAATGATGTTGCTAATGAAATGCTTCAACTTCAGTTCAAAGAAATTACCTTTAATAAAAATGGTCAAAATACAAAAGCGACATTATACGGGTATTATAAACAAACAACCTCAAACTTAGCTGATAAAATAAAAGAAACAAGTGATAAAAAAGATTCCTCCCAAACACTTTTTAAAAACATTTCAAATGAATATTATTCTTTAAGTGGAGTAAATATAGATGACGAACTTATAAATCTTGAAAAATATCAAAGAGGTTACCAGGCAAATGCAAAAGTTATTACAACCATTAACAAAATGCTTGATTCCTTATTTAGTATTCAGTAATTAAAGAGTTTTAAGTGAATATTAAAAAAAAGTTTGATAATCTTATAAAAAATAATATTTATGAAATTTCAAATAAAAAACCTGATCCGATAATAATAGCTAAAAAATATAATAATGAATATGTTGCCTTAATAGCTGCACTTTTTGCCTATGGAAATGTAAAAGCCATTATGAAATTTTTAAATTCACTTGATTTGGAAAATTTTAATTCCAATGAAAGTTATTATAGATTTCAAACCAAAGAAGATGTAAAAGAATTTTTAAAAACAATAAAAATTATGAAAAAAGATTATTCACTTAATGAACTTTTTTTACAAGGTTATAAAAAAGAAGAAAATATAATTGACGGCTTAAGAGAAATTATAAAAACAATTTATCAAATAAATCCTTACACATCAAAAGGGTATGAGTTTTTAATAGGTAAAATTCCACCTAATAAAACAAAAGGTATTAGTCCTTATAAACGATGGAATATGTTTTTAAGATGGATGATAAGAGATAATAAACCTGATTTAGGCTTATGGAGAGAGATTAAAACAAGTGATTTAATAATTCCTCTTGATACACACACTCATAAAGTTTCTTTAAATCTTGGACTTTTAAAAAGAAAGACATATGATTTACAAGCAGCAATTGAACTAACCGAGAAATTAAAAGAATTTGATAAAGAAGATCCACTTAAATATGATTTTGCACTTTACAGGATAGGACAATATAAAATAAATGTGTAAAAATTTCAAAATTTAGCAAATTTTCACAATTCACTCTTAATATATTTTTAATTATATGTTAAAATTCCATAAAAAAGGATTCTAATGGAAGATAGAATTTGGTTACTCTTCGGATTTTTAGGCCACAATCAATATGTTCAATTAATTGTTCACGCCTCATTAGCGGCAATACTCTCCATTATTGTAGCAAGACTTGCTACTAAAAAACTTCAATTAGTGCCAAGCGGTTGTCAAAATGTAATGGAAGCGATTGTAAGTGGAATGTTATATATTGGAAAAGATGTAGCAAGTGAAGAAGTTGCAAGAAAATATTTAGTTTTAGCTGGAAGCTTGGCTATTTTTATTTTCTTTGGTAATTTAATGGAGATTGTTCCGGGATTTGAACCTCCTACAGGAAATGTAAACCTTACATTAACATTAGCGTTAATTGTATTTATTTATTACAACTTTGAAGGTATGAGAAAAGAAGGTATTGGAAGATATTTTGCACATTTCGCAGGTCCTGTAAAATGGCTTTCACCTTTAATTTTTCCTGTTGAAATTCTTTCAAACTTTTCAAGAATTATCTCACTTGCTTTCAGGTTATTCGGGAACATTAAAGGTGATGATTTATTCTTACTTGTATTGTTAATGCTTGCTCCTTGGATTTTTCCTTTAGCAGGTTTTGCATTAATGACTTTCTCAGCAATTCTTCAAGCATTCATTTTCATGGTACTTACATATGTTTACCTTTACGGTGCAGTTTCAGGACACGAGGAAACATTATAATAAAATATTTTATTACAGATTTTTCTTTTCCTCTTTCTCAAACTTTAAATATTATTAAAATTCATAAACCTAATTTTGTATGTTACAGAAACAAATTAAACCCTTCGAAAAAAGAAATAATAGAATTTGCTACTTTTGCAAAAAATTATTCAAAATTATTTATAAATTACGATTCTTTAATTGATAAAACTTTGCTTAAATATTTTGACGGGATACATTTTCCAGGAGCTTATTTAAACATAAATTTAAATAATTTTAAAGATAAAACAACAATTTTTTCAGCTCACTCATTTGAAGAAATAAAAAAAGCACAAAATTTTGATTTTGTAACATTTTCACCTATTTTTGATTCAAAAGGCAGAAAAGGACTTGGAATAAAAAAATTAAACGAAGCTTGTAAATTACATAAAGACATAATAGCTCTTGGTGGAATTATAACAGACAAAGAAGCAGAAAAAATCAGAAATTCGAACGCCTCCGGATTTGCCTCAATCAGATATTTTTATAAATAACTGTATCTTTTCCATTTTACATAATCTTATGTAGAGTATTTCCTATTTCCATCCATTTTTCAAGCTCTTCCCATTTATTGTTTTCTATCATATCTTTAGCTTTTTTGAGCTCGCTTTTGAAAGCTTCTATAGAATCTAAAAGATTTTTTTTGTTTTCTTTAAAAATATCATTCCACATATGTGGATTACTTTTTGCAAGTCTGCTCATATCCCTAAATCCTCCTGCTGCGAGTGTCAAAATATTGTTTTTATCTTCTTGTTTAACAACAGCATTTGAAAGAGAAAAAGAGACAATATGAGGCATATGAGAAATAAATGCTGCGTGTCTATCGTGTTCTTTTGCATCCATAAACTTTATATTCATTTTTAATTTTTCAAAAAGTTCTAATGCTTTTTGTTTTTGAATTTCTCCACTTCTTTCTATATTACAAACAACCATAACCTTATTCGTATATAAATCTGCAATAGCAGCCTGTGGACCAGAATATTCTGTACCTGCCATAGGATGAGAGGCTACTAGATGTTTTCTTATATTTTTAGGGCATTCATTTACAATAGTCTCTTTTGTAGAACCAAAATCAATAATAACAGCATCTTTCTTAAGAGTAATTTTAGAAATTTCTTTTAATAAGGATATAATACCTCTAACTGGAATTGCCAAAATAATATAATCACTGTTACTAACATCATCCAAACTACCTATGTTATTAACAAGTCCAAGATTTAAAGCCTCTTTTTTATGAATTTCATTATGGTCAATTCCTATTATTTCATCAAAATAATCTCTTACAGAAAGCCCAAAACTGCCACCCATAAGTCCAAGTCCGATAATACTACATTTCATAAGACCTCTTTTTGAAAAATTATATCACATTTACGCTATAATTTTATTTAAATCATTATAAGGGGAATTATGAAGAAATTTATATATTTTTTACCGGCAATTATATTAGCACAAAACATTAATCAAATAAATTACAAAGGTTTGATACATATTTCACCAGTAAGTGCAAATGCAATTATCAAAATTAATCCAAATAGTGTTTATAATATTAAAAAAATAAATGAAAGTATTAAAGCACTTTACAATACCGGTTATTTCAAAACAATAAAAGCTGATTTTAATAAAGGAAATCTGACTTTTATTTGTCTTGAAAAACCTACTATCAGCAAAATAAAAACTGAAAATTTTTCAGATGACCTTAAAAAGGTATTAAAAGAACAAAATTTAATGCCTAAAAAAGGTGAGATTTTAAATGAAGAAAAATTAAAAAAATTAAAACGCTTTATTCAAAATTATTATCTGGCAAAAGGTTACTTTGATACTGTTGTTGAAATAAAAAAAATTCCTCTAAATAAAACAAAAATAGTTTTAGATATAACAATCAATAGAGGTAAAAATGTAGTTATAAGAAATGTTAATTTTTATGGAGCAACTCTTCCAAAAAGCGATTTAATAGATGAAATAAAAAACCAACCAAGAACTTTTTGGAGTTTTTTACCGTTTTTTAACAGTGGAGAATTAAAACTTTATAAATTAATATCAGATAAAAATTCACTTGAAAATTATTATCTTAATTTAGGATATATGGATGCTAAAGTATCACTCCCTTTTGCAAAAACAAATCTTGATTCTTATTTTGCAGATATTGATTACAAAATTCACGAAGGACCAAGATATATTATCAAAAAAGTTTTAATCAATTATCCAAAAAATATAAAAGTAAAACTGCCAAAACTAAATCTAAAAACAGATAAATATTTTAATATTTCCGCTCTTAGAAAGGATATTGAGGATATTAAACACGCTTTTCAAAATGAAGGTTATGCATATGCCAATGTTTACCCTGAAATTAAAAAAAACGGCCGTTTTGCCATTATTAAATATAATGTAATACCTGGTGAAATTGTCTATATTCATAATGTCATAATTTCCGGAAATAAAACAACTCTTGACAGAGTAATAAGAAGAAGTGTCTATTTAGCACCAGGAGACAAATACTCTTACAAAAATATAATAGATACAAAATACTCTCTTCAAAGAAGTGGATATATAAAAAATGTCCAAATAACACAAAAAAAGGTATCTGCAAATCAAATAGATTTACTTATTAAAGTAACAGAAGGTCTTAGCGGTTCGCTTAGGGCTGGTATAAGCTACGGAAGTTACACAAAAATTGGCTTTAATGTAAACCTTACAGAAAAAAATGTTTTTGGAGGAGGACAAAGCCTGTCTTTTAATGCCGATATAAATTCAAAATCAAGAAGTTATTCAATCTCTTTAGTTAATCCAAGAGTTTTTGATTCTGAATACTCTTTTAATACTTCTATTTTCAATACATCTTATCAAGGAATTTCATATGATTCAAAACAAAAAGGTTTTACTGTTGGTATTGGAAAACAACTTACAAGAAATCTAAGTACAAATATAACTTACGGATATACGCAAAATCAATTAAGCAATTACAGCACAACAATTGATGTTAAACCAAATAGTGTTAAAAGTTATGTTGTATCTTCTTTAAGTTTTAACAATACCAATAACTATTTCTTCCCTACTACAGGGCAAAAAGCCTACATTTCAGCAGAATATGCAGGGGTTGGGGGAGATGAAAAATATTTAAAAATTTTAGGAAACTATAAATATTTTTATCCGATAACAAATAAAATATATAAAACTATAGCTGTTTTAAAATTTAGAATTAAAGGTGGATATATCCAACAAATCGGATATCTTCCTATCAATGAAAAATTTTACTTAGGAGGTATGAATACCGTTAGAGGATTTAGTTATGATTCAATTTCACCAAAAGATTCCACAGGAAATGAAATAGGAGGAAAAAGAGAATTTATAGCAGGCCCTGAAATTTCAACACCTCTTAGTCTAAAAAGTAATTTATGGCTAAGTGGATTTATTGATTATGGAGCAATCGGAGAAAATAATCTAAATATTACAAGAAGTTCTTATGGTGTTGAGCTTAACTGGATAACACCAATGGGACCTTTAAGTTTCATCTGGGCATGGCCAATTAAAAGTAAAAAAAGTGATAATTTACAAAAATTTGAATTTAATTTAGGAACTTCTTTTTAATATTTAATCTCCAAATCAAAAAAAAGGTCTCTTGTTTTACTTCTCTCTTTTGCTAAATATAAATTCTCTCCTGTAATAATTATCTTTTTATATTCTTTATTTATTTTAACATCAGGCATAGAAAAATCAATATTTATAAGTTTTGCAACCCAAAAGATATTACACAACTTTTCAACAATATCTTTTTTAGGCAATAAACATTTATACTCTTCTATTTCTCTTTTTTTAATCTTTTTTCTTTTATGAAATCGTATAATTTTTGAAATTAAAAGTCTGTCACAATGTCTAAAGCCGTAATGAAGGGAATTAAGTAAAATATAATCTGTATGTTTATGCGCCTCATAAAAATCTATAAGCTCTCCTGCACGGGAAAGCTTTATAGCATAAATAAGATGCATTTTATAGCTATCATCAAGTTTAAAATCCTTTTTTAATAAATCAAAAACTTTTAAAGCTATTTTTGTTTCATAAGAAGCAAGTTTTCTGTCTATTTGATAAACATCAATAATAGTTCTAACAGATGGATTAAAATTATCAGGAAATTTATGATTATGATTCCTCAGTAAATCCGTTAAAAAGACCCCTTCTCTAACACCAACTCCACTTGTTATGATTTTTTGTCCTTTAAGATATTTAATAGCTTCTAAAAATATAAGTGTTCCAGGTCTTATAACATCAAGCCTTTCTTGTTTAACACCTATTTTTAAAAGTGCTTCATTATCCATTTTTATAATATGCTCTAAAAAATATTTATATTTTTCAAATTCATATGTAAATCCATGTAAAATATCTATAGGATATTCAATCTCTTCCATTATAATTTTAGAAAGCGCTCTTATAGTTCCTCCTATACCAAAAACTGTTTTATGATTAAAATTATTTCCCAATTTTTCAAGCTCGTTTTTTATATATTTTCTAGCACCTTCTATATCACCTTTATCAAAAAAAAGCTCTTTTAAACGGACAGTTCCAAGTTTTAAAGAAATTGTATTTTCAATATGCTTATTTTTAATAAAAGCAAATTCAGTAGAACCCCCACCAATATCAATAGTTACTCCACTTTTTTCATATAAAAGATTTGCAGCCGCAACCCCCCCAAAGAACGCCTCTTTTTCTCCATCAATAACTTTTATATTAAGCCCTAGTTCTTTTTTTACCAATGATATAAATTCACTTTTATTTGGAGCATCTCTCACAGCTGAAGTGGCAACACATAAAATTTTTCTTGATTTTAAAGATTTTGATATTAAAAGAAATTCACTTAAGGCATTTAAAGCCCTTTTAATAGCAAAATCCTGAAGTTCTCCATTATGTTCATAAGCACCTTCACTGATTCTAACTTTAGACTTTTCTTCTCTTACAAGATAAAAGCCAAAACGGCTTGTCTTTTTAAATACAGCCATTCTAGCTGAGTTTGAACCAATATCAATAACGGTTGTTATTTTTGCCATTATTCCTCTTTGTGAATAAATTCAGATTTTAATTTAAGTTCTTTTGCATTTTCAACATTGTCAGGGTCCGGCACTATTGCATCAACAGGACAAACAGGTACACATTGAGGTTCACCTCCATGTTCTATACATTCTGTGCACAAATCAGGGTCTATTTCATAAATAGGGTCTCCAGGTTCAATAGCTCCATTTGGACATTCTTCCAAGCATGCATCACACGCAATACATTCATTATTGATTTTTAATGACATATTACTCCTTTGGGTAACAAAATTTATAGCCTCTTCGGCGAATGGTCTGTATTGTATCAATTTTAAAAACTTTGTCAACCTTTTGACGAATTTGATTTACTGCAACTTCAATAACATTTGGTGTTACCATCTCAGGCTCTTCCCAAATAGCATCTAAAAGCTGCTCTTTTGA
>Ga0256829_1001859_pt1 | contig 16526 bp, 13 predicted proteins | sample 131447metaG_FD_185979 | JGI IMG/M metagenome (GOLD analysis project Ga0256829, IMG submission 185979) | Hydrothermal vent microbial communities from Lau Basin, Pacific Ocean - 131-447 | ecosystem: Environmental > Aquatic > Marine > Hydrothermal vents | place: Pacific Ocean: Lau Basin | collected...
TCTCTAAATACACAACAAATGAAGCAACTTCTAAAGCTTTATTGGATTTACAGAATTACAAAAAAACAGTTAATGACCAGACTGTTTTAATAGAACAGTTAAAAAAGAAACTTGAAGATTTAGAGAAAGAAAAAGCTAGTGCTGCTAAAAAAGTAAAAGATGCCAAATCTGAAGCTGAAAAAGCAAAAAAAGAGCTTTTAGAAACAAAAGAACAAAATCTTTTCTTGAAGAATATTAAATCTCAAGATTTAGATGATGTACTTAACCTAATGCACCACATAGGAATATCCACAGGAACAATTCAGAACTATATAAAAGGAGCAGTTTTTAAGTTAGACAATAATATTGATTTTGAAAAAGAAGAATTAAAAAATGTTTTTAGTAAGCTTAATTACGAGCTTAATAAAATATTTTCAATATCTAAATTTGCAACAAAAGCAAACTTTAAGGTTGAAACTAAAGATACTCAACTTGACATTGTTTCATTTATCGAACAGTATTTAATTAATATTATTAAACCATTTTTATCTAAAAAAGTCTCTTTAGTTGTTTATGAGCATTCAATAGAAGAATTTATCACAACATTTAAACCAATTGAGTTAATCATTATTATAGATAATTTAATTAATAATGCAAAGAAAGCAATTAATGCAAAAGCTTCTAATAACCCAGAAAATTATAGTGGAAGGATAGAAATAGATTTTGAAAAAATTAGTGATACAGAATTGCAAATTAGTTTCAAGGATAATGGAGTAGGAGTGCCAAAGGAAAATCAAAAGAAAATATTTGATTATGGATTTACTACAACAGAAGGTTCTGGTCTCGGATTAACTCACATCAAAGAATTAGTTGAAAAAATTAATGGAACGATAGTTTTAAATGAAGATTATAATGATGGAGCAGAGTTTATTATAAAAATTAATAAAGAATAAAAATATGGCAGATTTTACAATATTAATGTACGAAGATGAACCAGATTGGAAAGATTCATTTGAATACGGTATTAAAGATAAAATTAAATTAAAAGGAAAAACTTTGGTTTTAAAGCATAGGTTAAATGGAGATACTTTGGAACAAGATTTACTAATGTTAGACCCAGATTTAATAATGGTTGACCATGATTTAGGCGAAGAAACTGGAGATGAAATAATAGCTATTATAGAGGGAAATCCAGAATTTAAAAATGTATCTATTTACTATTATTCTGGTGGTGAATCTTTAGATGACTTAAGAGAAACTGCAAAGAAATTTAAATGTCAAATTCAATGTTTTACTAAAGAAGGTGATGAATTAGATGGGGCTGTTTTAGGATTAGTTTAACAAATTAAGTACAATCATTCCCAATAAAATTCGTCAAACCAATATAAGAGCCATACCTTTGTAACTATTTACAAATTATAAACAAAAATTATGAGTAAAGTAAAAGCAAACGATACCGTAAAAGTACATTACACAGGTAAATTAACAAATGGTCAAGTGTTTGATACATCTTCAGAAAGAGAACCGTTACAAGCACAATTAGGACAAGGACAATTAATACCTGGTTTTGAAAATGCTTTAATTGATATGGCAGTTAACGAAAAGAAAACCGTAACAATAGCCAAAGCAGATGCTTACGGAGATGTGCGTACAGAATTGTTTCAAAAAGTAGCAAAAGAAGAATTACCAAAAGAAATTACTCCAGAAGTTGGAATGGGCTTAGTTGCATCTGCACCAGATGGATCACAACAACAATTACGTGTAGCAGAAGTTAATGAAGATCATATTGTTATAGATGCTAATCATCCGTTAGCTGGTCAAGATTTAATCTTTGATTTAGAAGTTGTTGGTATAAACTAATATATCATTAGTCATTTCGAACTTAGAGAGAAATCACAGAATAAAAGAATCTATCAAAAATTAGATTTATAATCAAAAACGCTTTAGAAAATTCTAAAGCGTTTTTTTATGATCAAATTTAAATTCTATATTTAATGCTGAATAATAAATTATTATGTAAAATAGAATTAATGTAAAATGATTTTTATAATTATATCTTTTAATTTTCTATTATTTTTCTAATCGCTGAGAATCGCGTATTTGAAAATTTACGATCATTTATACAGAATATTAAAATTATGAGAATTATGAATTATGACCATTTTTATGGTTTTAAAATCATTTCGAACAACGTGAGAAATCACATTAATTTTAAATAAGATTTCAGTATAAATATTCTTACTGTATTAGTGTGAAATGATAATTAATTACATTGATGGATAATAATTAGCTTGACATAATTTTTTACAATATGAAACACATACGTGCTATCATATTGAAAATTATGTCAAATATCTCGTTACTCGCTATTACGCTAATTACTATAATTGTATTATAATTTATATTATGTAAAATAGAAGTTTTAAGATTATACTTTATATTTTCAATTTATAGTAATTTAAAAACGCCTAGATTGCTCTAAGCGTTTTAAAACTAACTAATCAAAACTATTAATAGTAATAGTATTCTCAGGGATTCACTTTTAATAATCTGTATAACCTTCTTTTCCTGGTGTGTAAAACGTATCTGGATTTTGGTCTTGTAATTCTTTATTCTCTTTAAATCTTTCAACTAAATCTGGATTAGATATAAATGGTCTACCAACGTAAACTAAATTCATACCTTCATCTAAAACTTTTTGAGCATCTGCTTCACTAACAACGCCACCACCTGAAATTACAGTTCCAACAAAGCTTCCTTTTATAGTTGCTTTAATATCTGTTTTAAATTCTGGTGCGCCCATTGCTGTATGATCTACAATATGTATGTAAGCTATATCTAGTTTTTTAAGCTCTAAAGCCAAATAGTTGTATAGCTCTACTAAATCGTCATAATCATACTGTACGTCTCCGTTAGCACCGTATGGTGAAACACGTATTCCAACTTTATCACTTCCAATAGCAGCAACTACTTTTTCTGTTGTTTCTAGCACAAAACGAGCTCTGTTTTCAAAATTTCCACCGTAATTATCTTCTCTTACGTTAGATTTAGGATTTAAAAACTGTTCTAATAAATAGCCATTTGCAGCGTGTAATTCGATACCGTCAACTCCTGCATCTATTAATTTTTTAGCGCTATTAACAAATTCGTTTTGGGTGCTTTCTATATCTTTTAATGTCATTGCTCTTGGTGTAGTATGTGGCAACATCCCTTTTGTATCGGTATACATTTCACCATCAGCTTTTATTGCACTTGCAGATAAAACTTCTCCACCATCAGGAATATTTTCAACTACAGCCATTCTTCCGCAATGCATAAGTTGTACAAAAATTTTACCATCATTTTTATGTACTCCTTTTGCTATTTGTTTCCAGCCTTCAATTTGTGCTGGACTAAAAGCGCCAGGAATACGCGCATAACCAAGCCCGTTAACTGAAGGAGAAGTTCCTTCACTTATAATTAATCCTGCTCCTGCTCTTTGACTGTAATATTCTGTCATTAAATCATTTGGAATATTATCTATTGCTCTGCAACGCGTCATCGGAGCCATAACTATTCTATTTTTAAGCGTTATGTTTTTTAAATTGTAATCGTTATATAAAGTCATGTTTTAAATTTTTATTAAAAATAAATACCATGGAAAATATTTCCAAGTGATTTAACTTAATTTTATAAGTGTATTACATATGTATATATTGAAAGCTTGAGTGTTTAAATTAGTTTAATGACATATACATTAATTAATGATTTGTCCATTTTCTCTAAATTCTACATCTTTATTTTTACCTTTTTGTTTAAATTCTACATCATAAAATATGCCTTTTGTTGCACTTTGCACATATTCTACTTCTGATATATCTTCATCTTTAAACTTGTTGTTAATTACTTGTTTGATTGCTTTCGGCAGATCTTCTTTATTAATGCTTAATTCTGTTTCAATCCAATTTCCTTTAGGCGAAAAATCTGCACGGTATTTTTTTCCATCTTTCTTTAAATGTGCCTCAAAATTTCCATGTGAATCTTTTTCCCAATTCGGATTTTTTTCACTTGGATACTTATTTTTAAAAGCTGTCTTTACGGCTTTAGGCACTTGCCCATTTACTGTGTTATTACAACTTATAAATAAAATGACTAGTAAAAGCAAACTTGATGTTTTAAGTAATTTCATAATTTTTATTTTTTATTAATGGTTTCTAATGGCTGAATATTTTCTTTAATCTGCTTATAGACATCTAATTGAATTGATGTTAAAATATCTGCCATTTCAGCAGTTTCTTCACGCTGCATATTGTATAATTTGGCTAATTTGGTTTTTCCTATGAAGTTATTTTCTATTTTATTTCTTGTTATTAAAAACTCCTCTACTTTCTTTTCAAACAGCATAAATTGTTTGTTGGTCATTTCTAATTGTTTGTCATATGCTTTAGCAATTTCTGTAGCTCTTTCATCTAATTTTTCAGAATGTTTTTGAGTGAAAGTATCTTGAGCTAAAATTGATGTGGTAATTAAAAATGCTAAAATGGTAAGTATCTTTTTCATAATTGTAACTTTTGGTTTACAATAATATAATTTGATTTAAAGGCTTTGTCAAATCATTTAAGCAAACTTTAATATTTAACTATAAAGGTTTAACAGTTATTAATATTTAGAAATAAAAAAGGCGCAACCTAAGTTGCGCCTTTTTACTAATATATTTTATGGTTATAGCTTATTACCATAAATATCAAGTTCTATAACAGGTTTACCAAGCTTTTTAACTTCTTCAAACTGTGTAGCTTTATCACCAACGACTAAATAAGTTAAGTCTTCTTCATCCATATATTTATTAATAATTGACTTATAGTCTTGCAGTGTCATGTTAATTAGTTCTTCTTGATTTTTATCAAGGTAATCCTCTGCTCTATCGTATTTACTCATTTGTCTTAAAATGCCTAATTGTGCACCTAAACTTTCGTATGCTCTTGTGTTTCCTTTTAAGATTTTGTTTTTAGTAAGTTCTACTTCATTTTCTGAAAAACTATTTTCATAATCTTTAACCATATTTTTAATAATTTCTAAAGATTTTAAAGTAGCATTAGCACGTACGCTTGTTCTGATTGTAAAAGGACTAATAATATTAGCTTGCGAAATACTAGAATATGCACCGTAAGTATATCCTTTACCAATTCTTAGGGTTTGGAATAACCTTCCGCTAGAGCCGCCACCTAAAATTTCGTTAGCAAAATCTAAGTTATTAGCATCTTCATCTTTACCAGATAAGGCTAGTTTACCTATATATAATACAGATTGTTTTGCGTTTGGAACATCTACAAAATATAGTTTTCCTGCAGTGTCATTTGTTTTAACATCAGCTTCTGGAATAGAAACCGCTTCTCCTTTCCATTGGTTTAATGGTTGAAGTGCTGCAACAGTTTCGTCTTTATTAACATCTCCAGCAATATGGAAAGTAGCTTGACTTGGTACTAAATTTTTGTAATAAGTTTTCATGTCTTCCATAGTAATGTCTTTAGTGCTTTGTAAAGTACCAGAACTTGGGATACCGTAACGGCTATCTTCGCCATATAGCAATTGACTGTAAACATTGCTTGCAATAGCATTTGGATTAGCTTCACGTCCTTTTAAATTTGTTTCTAAAGCTTGTTTTAGACGGTCAAATTCTTTGTCGTCCCAACGTGGTTCTAAGATAATCTCTTTAACTAGCTTAATAGTTTCTTCAAAGTTTTTAGTTAAACATGATCCAGCGATATGAAAATCTTCATCACTGCTATACATATATATATTAGCACCTAACAATCCAATAGCTTCTTCTAAATCTGCTGGTGATTTTGTAGCTGTACCTTGCATCATTACATCACTAAATAAGCTAGCAACACCTTCTTTTCCTTTTGGGTCTAAAAGTTGTCCGCCTGGAATTGTAATATCAAACTGAACTAATGGAACTTCTGTATTTTCTATACCATATAAATCCATACCGTTAGCTAACTTACCTTTCCAAATGTCTGGAGATTTAAATACTGGTAATTCTCCAAAAGGTGGCTCACTTCTATCGTATTTACTTGGTGTTTTTTCGTAAACAGCTTCTTCTCCTTGACTTACTTCTTCGTTAGCAACGTTTTGCTTTACTTCTTCAATCCAAACTTCTGCTTCTTTGCTATTTGTTACTGCCAAGTCTATTTGGTTTTTAGGCACGAAACTGGTCATTACGTAGTTTTTGTTTTTAATGTATTTATTATATACACGCATAATGTCTTCTGCTGTAACAGCGTTAGTTAAATTTGCTGTTTTTGTAATGTAGCTTGGATCACCACCAAACTCGTTATCTTGCACTAATTGAAATGCTTTATTTAAAACCGTACTAACACCTTGATATAACTGTGTTTCTAGCTCTGCTTTAATACGTTTTAATTCTTTTTCATTTACACCATTTGATTCAAAACGTTTTAAGCCTTCTTCTATAGCAACTTTTACGCTATCTAAATCTGTATTGGCATTTGCACGAACTCTAAATACAAATTCTCCTGCAAGTTCACTACTGCTTTGGTAAGAGCTAACTCCTGGAGCTAATTTTTCTTCTTCTACAATAACATTATATAAAGGCGATTTTTTACTTCCGCTTAATATTTGTCCTAAAATATTTAAAGCATAAGTGTCCTCATGATATTCTTTAACTGTAGGGATTACCATACGTAATTCTGGTAATTTTGCAAAGTTATCTTCAAAGTACAATGCTTTAACACTATCTAATTTAACAGGTTCAAAATTTAACTCTTCAACTTCTGGTCCGCTTGGTATTTCTCCAAACCATTTTTTTACTAGTTTTTTAGTTTCTTCAACATCAATATCACCTGCAATTACTAAAGATGCATTACTTGCGCCATAGTATTGATTATAAAACTCTTTAACATCTTCTAATGTGGCTGCTTGCAAATCTGGTAAAGACCCTATTACTGTCCAACTGTAAGGATGTCCTTCTGGATATAAATTTTTTCTAATAACTTCATCTGTATATCCATAAGGAGAGTTATCTACACGTTGACGTTTTTCATTTTTTACAACTTGTTTTTCACGCTCTAAAGCCTCTTTGGTTACCGTATTAATCATGTATCCAAAACGGTCTGAATCTATCCATAATATTTTTTCAAAAGCGTCTTTTGGCACCACTTCGTAATATACGGTACCGTCACTCCATGTTCCTCCATTACGGCTTCCGCCCCATTCTGGAATCATTTTTCTGTTAGCGCCTACAGGTACATTTTCAGAGTCATTAAAACTCATATGTTCAAAAAAGTGTGCAAATCCTGTTTTACCTGGTTTTTCTCGGTTAGATCCAACATGCATCATGGTTGCAACAGCAACAATTGGATCTGAATGATCTTCATGAAGAATAACTTCTAAGCCATTATCTAAAGTGAATTTTTCATAATCAATTTTAAAATCTACAGCAGTATCTGCTTTAGATACTTGCGTTTTTGAGTCTGAATTGTTACATGAGATAAATGCAAATACAGACAAAACGGATAAAGTTTTTAAGAGTCTCATTAAATTATATATTTGATTGAAGCCTAAAGGTAAACAATATTTAATTGTCTTAAATTTTTAATAAAACGATATGAAAAAAAATCTATTTTAATTATCTTTAAGAGGAACTATAATACCAAAATAATATGGATATAAAATTTGAATATGACAATGTAAAGGCTAGTAAGGCTTTAGAAGAATACACAACAGAAAAAGTACAAAAATTATTTAATAAATATGAATTTTTAGTTAGAGCTGATGTTTTTTTTAAAGTAGAAAATACTAGTGATGATAAAACAGGAATGATATCTAGTATTAGATTAAGTGCTCCAGGACCTAGATTATTTGCTAAAGACAGTAAAGATACTTTTCATAAAAGTGTAAGTGAAGCTGTTAGAGAATTAGATAATCAATTAGCTAAACGAAAGGGTAAAATGAAAACCCATCATTAATACATAACTATAAAAAAAGCGACCAAATAGGTCGCTTTTTTTTGCTATATTGTTAAACTGTTATTTGTTTCATTTTTATACCTAGTGCTTGTTCTACCTTAGTTACCTCGCTGTGTTCACTTGGTAAAATTAAAGCAATTGAAACTCCTTTTTTACCGCCTCTTGCTGTCCTACCACTACGATGTGTATAATATTCTAAATGTTCTGGTAGTTGATGATGAATAATAAAACTAACATCATTAACATCTATACCTCTAGCCGATACATCTGTAGAAATTAAAAATTGTAAAGATTCGTTTTTAAAAGAACGCATAACCTTATCTCTATCTTTTTGTGTCATATCGCCTTCTAATGCATCTACATTAAAACCTTCTACTTGTAATTGATGCTTTAAAGCTTGTGCACCTGCTTTTGTACGTGTAAATATAATACCACGTTCTTCTGCTCTTTCATCTAAAATTTGCATGATTGTACTTGCTTTTTGATGAATTGAAGTCTCTATAAAAAAGTGGCTTATATTTTTATTGACAATACTATTTCTGTCAATTTCAATACGGATAGCATTATCTGCAATGTATCTTTTTACGATATCTTTTAAATCTTTAGACATAGTAGCACTAAACAACCAAGTATTTTTTTTGCTTTTTATAGCGTTTAGTATAGTTGTTAAATCGTTTTTAAAACCCATGCTTAGCATTTCATCTGCTTCGTCTAAAACAATTGTTTTAATGTTAGATAAATCTACAGCATCACGCTGCATTAAATCTACTAAACGACCAGGAGTAGCCACTATAACATGTGTAGTTCGAGCTAAATTTTTAAGTTGAATATCAATCTTTTCTCCACCATAAACAGGTTCTACAAAAGTTTGGTTTGTATTATACTTAGTAAACTTAAAAAGTTGTTTTTTTATCTGTTGAACTAACTCGCGTGTTGGAGATAAGACTAATGCTTGAACATGACTTTTTTTAGGGTCAACTTTATGTAGTAAAGGTAAACCGTAAGCTGCAGTTTTACCAGTACCTGTTTGGGCTAAACCAACAAAGTCTGTATTACTGCTTAATAATATAGGTATGGCTTGTTCTTGAATTTCGGTTGGTGTTTTAATACCAATCTCTTTCAAAGATTTTGTATAATTTTTATCTAAGCCTAAGTCTTTAAAAGTCATATTATTTTATTTGTAGTCGTTAGACTTGTTAATATATTAATTTATTCTTCTTCTGGAGGAGGAAAACCATGAATTTCTTCATAGATCTCGTCAAATTCAGATCTTATTTTAGCATTTAATTTTTTACGGTAATCGTCTTTAAGCCAATCTACAAAGTTATGTGTACTTTTACTAATACATTTTGTGTATCTACCAATTCTGTAATCAATATCATCTCCTAAAAGCTTTGCTAAAGCTAAGGCGTCCCACATATCTTCACTATTTTCTACACAAATATGAGCATGCTGTGCGATAGAGCGTTCTAATACTACTTTAGAGCTTTCTCCTGCTCTAATTGAGTTTATATAGGTTTTTTTGATATCAAAATATACATGCTCTGAGTTTTTAAACTGCTCACGTATGTCATCTGGCATTTCGTATTTAAAATTATTTTCAAGTTCTTCATCACTTAAAATACCATCTAAATAATAGTTAGGAGAACGGAAAATTTTATGCCAATCTAAATCTGCGCCCCATGCCCCAAAACGATGTACGTTATTACCTAAATCTATAACGGTAAACTTGTCTTTTTTATCTAAAATACGAGATCCACGACCAATCATCTGATAGTATAATGTTAATGATTTTGTCGCTCGGTTTAGCATGATACAATCTACTGTAGGTTCATCAAAACCAGTAGTTAAGATACTTACAGACGTTAAGATAGCATCTGGTGTTTCTTTAAACCATTTTAAAATAGCTTTACGCTCTTTTTTTGTATTGTTATTATCAAGATGAGCAATTTTATAACCTGCACGTCTAAAGGTATCGTAAACATGCAGAGATGTATTAATACCGTTATTAAATATTAATGTTTTCTTACCTTTACAACGCTCTTCATAAGCTTGTAAAAGCTTAGTTAACATGTCTGTATTGGTATATAAATCTTCTGAAGATTTTACAGTATAATCACCATTAGCACCAACAACTAAAGATGTTAAACCTACATTATAGCTATAGATTTCGGCACGTGCTAAAAATTCATTTTCTATAAGAGATTGTATGGTTTCTCCTACAATTAATTCATTATAATTATCCTTCATAGGAAGGTTAATATTACTACTTAAAGGTGTTGCTGTAACACCAAGTATAAATGAATTATCAAAAAACTTAAATAATTTGGTAAAACTATTATAATGTGCTTCATCAATAATAACTAAACCTATATCTGAAATATCAAGTTTATTATCATTTAAACGGTTATTTAAAGTTTCTACCATTGCTACAAAACAATTATAGTCACCTTGATCACTTAAATCTGCTTTACTATCTATAACTTTGTTTGACACACCAAACTCAGACAACATTCTAGAGGTTTGTCTACAAAGCTCTATACGATGCGTCATTACTAAAACTTGTTTTTTTCTAGTTTTAAGATATTGTCTAACAATTTCAGAGAATATTACTGTTTTACCACCACCAGTCGGTAATTGATAAAGCAAGTGATAATTATCTGGTGCTTCTTCAAAACAAGTAAAAATCTTATCTATAGCTCCTTTTTGATAATTATATAAACTTTTCCCTTCTGTACGTTCTTGTAATTCTTGTGTTTGGACTGACATTAATTAATAGTTCTATAAAATTTAAGATGTGCAAAAATACAATGATAATAGACTTATGACGAATAATTAGCGAAAAAAATTTATTGATTACATTTATCCCTTAATATGACAAGAATAATTGAAAATTATAAAGATAACTTTAGTGGTTTTTTTAATACACCACATTTATTTAACTCTGAAGTTTTTGGGATTACACCTTTTACTAAATCCTTACCACAACAATTTGTTTTTACAAAGCTGATAACTAAAAAGTTAAGACTAGGACAATTAGTAGAGCATTTTGTTTTTGAAGAGTTAAAACAATTTAAATCAATCAAATTATTATCAGAAAACCTTCAGGTTATAAATAAAAATAAAGCAACAATTGGAGAGATTGATGCTATTTATTTGGATGAAGAGAAGCCATTTCATCTAGAAATTCAATATAAATTCTACCTTTTTGATACCACTGTTGGAAAGACAGAAATTGAGCATTGTATTGGACCAAACCGTAAAGATACTTTAACACAAAAACTAAAAAAGCTAAAAGACAAGCAATTACCACTACTCTATTCTAACACAACAACACCTTACTTAGAACAACTAAATCTAAAACCAGTAGATATAAAACAGAACATCTATTTTAAAGCTCAAATTTTTATGCCTTATGGCAAAAATATCATGCTTAAAACACTAAATAATGATTGTGTTTATGGCTTTTATTTCAACTATAATAATTTAGAAAATTTTAAACACTGTAAATTTTATATTCCTAAAAAATTAGATTGGTTAGTAGATGTAAACCCAAATGTAAACTGGAATAACTATGAGCAAATGCTTCCTCAATTAAAAACATTTTATGAAGAAAAATACGCGCCAATGCTTTGGATGAAATTTCCAAACGGAGACATTAAAAAAAGTTTTATGGTTTGGTGGTGATTAATCGTTAATAACTTAGTCATAAAACTGCTTCCAAAACTTAACAATTTCGTTTAATTTGCAACACTAAATTTTTTAATATAAATGAAAGTCTGTATAGCCGAAAAACCTAGTGTAGCAAGAGAAATTGCTCAAGTCTTAGGCGCCAAAACCAAACGTGATGGCTACTTTGAAGGTAATGGTTATGCGGTAACTTACACGTTTGGTCATTTATGCACACTAAAAGAACCTAACGATTATAAACCCTATTGGAAAAGTTGGGATTTAAACAACTTACCCATGTTACCTGATAAGTTTGAAACCAAAGTATCAAACGATTCTGGTATTAAAAAACAATTCAAAATAGTAAAATCCTTATTTGATAAAGCAGACGTTGTAATAAATTGTGGTGATGCCGGTCAAGAAGGAGAATTAATACAACGTTGGGTTTTAGACCAAGCCAATTATAAAGGTGAAGTTAAACGATTATGGATATCTTCACTTACCACAGAAGCCATAAAAGAAGGTTTTGAAAAATTAGAAGCTAGCACAAAATACGATAACTTATACTATGCTGGGTTTTCTAGAGCAATTGGCGATTGGCTTTTAGGCATGAATGCTACCCGATTATACACCGTAAAATATGGTGGTTACAAACAAGTTTTATCTATTGGTCGTGTGCAAACACCAACGCTAGCCATGGTTGTTAACCGTTGGAAAGAAATAGAAAACTTTAAACCACAACCCTATTGGGAACTACAAACGCTTTATCGTGACACCTTATTTAGCTACGAAGAAGGACGTTTTCTAAAAATGGAAGATGGCGAAAAATTAGCAAATATTGTTAAAGAACACGATTTTGAAATTGTAAGCATTACCAAAAAGAAAGGAAATGAATTTGCACCAAAACTGTTTGATCTAACAGGTTTACAAGTGTATTGCAATACAAAATTTGGCTTTTCGGCAGATGAAACTTTAAAGATTGTACAGAAGTTATATGAGATGAAAGTGGTTACCTATCCACGTGTAGATACCACATTTCTTCCAAACGATATTTATCCTAAAGTACCAGGGATTTTGAAAAACTTGACTAATTACAGCCAATTAATTCAGCCACTTTTAGGTCAAAAAATTAAAAAATCTAAAAAGGTTTTTGACGATGCTAAAGTAACCGATCACCATGCGATAATTCCAACAGGTGTACAAACCAATTTGCAGTATAATCAACAACAGGTTTACGATATTATTACCAAACGTTTTATAGCGGTGTTTTATCCAGAATGTAAAGTCTCAAACACAACCGTAATTGGTAAAGCAGAAGCTGTAAACTTTAAAACCACAGGTAAAGAAATACTTGAAAAAGGTTGGCGTATTGTTTTTGAAACTAAAGATAAGCCAACTAAAGAAACTGGTATTCTGCCTACGTTTGAGAAAGGCGAAAAAGGTCCGCATGAGCCTTCTTTTTTAGAAAAAGAAACCAAGCCACCAAAACAATTTACGGAAGCATCTTTATTGCGTGCAATGGAAACCGCAGGCAAACAAGTAGACGATGACGAGTTACGTGATTTAATGAAAGAAAACGGTATTGGTAGACCATCTACTCGAGCCAACATTATTGAAACTTTGTTTAGACGCAAGTACATCAAACGTAATAAAAAACAGGTGTTACCAACGGTTACCGGTATTCAACTGATAGATTTAATTCAAAATGAATTATTAAAATCGGCAGAATTGACAGGACTTTGGGAAAAACAACTTAAAGACATCGAAAAAGGTGAATATAGTGCTGTCACTTTCATTAATAATATGAAAAAAATGGTAGACCAATTGGTTTATGAGGTACGTACAGAAAACGTGCAAGCTAAACTAAGTTATACCAACAACAAAGCAGGTAACACAGCAAAAGCCAAAACTAAAACTTCAAAAAAAGGCATTGTAGGTAAAGATTGTCCTAAATGTAAAAATGGACAAATTTTAAAAGGAAAAAAAGCCTACGGTTGCAGTGAATATGGTAAAAATTGTGATTTTATATTACCATTTAAATATGCCGAAAAATCTATTTCAGAAAATCAATACAAACGCTTATTAGATAAAGGATCTACTGTAAACTTAAAAGGATTTAAGGTTAATGAGACTTCTATTGAAGGTTTGCTTCGTTTTGATGATAATTTTAAATTAAAATTAGAGCCTAAAAAAGAAATTTTCGCGAAAGCGTCAAAAAAAAACGTAGACGAAAAAACTTGTCCTAAATGTAAAAAAGGTACAATTATAAAAGGAAAAACCGCTTACGGTTGTAGCGACTATAAAAATGGTTGCGATTTCAGGTTTAGCTACGATTTAATAAGAGAGAAAGCAAAAGGACAGCAACTAACTAAAGAGTTGGTTTTTAATATTTTAAATGAAAACTAAACACCAACACTATAAAATATATAAACCTTACGGAATGCTTAGTCAGTTTGACAGCAATGCTAAGCATGAGCAAAAAAAACGCTTTTTATCAGAGCTTGGTACATTTACAGATGGTATAATGCCAATTGGCAGATTAGATAAAAAAAGTGAAGGTTTATTACTATTAACTACCGATGGAAAATTGAGTAATCACATTAACCAATCTGGAATAGAAAAAGAATACTATGCTTTGGTTGATGGCGCAATTTCCGCGAAAGCGATACAAGATTTAAAAACTGGAGTCAAAATTGGTTTTGATGGTATTAAATACAACACAAAGCCTTGTAAAGCTAAAATTTTAGAATCTACTCCTAACCTACCGCAACGTACAAAAAAAATACGAGACGAGAGACATGGACCAACTACCTGGATATCTATAACTTTAACCGAAGGTAAATTTAAACAAGTTAGAAAAATGACTAGCGCTGTTGGCTTTCCTACATTAAGATTAGTCCGTGTTAGAATTGGCAATATTCTTCTAGAAAACATGAAATCTGGAGATGTAACTTTATTAGAAAATTTACCAGAAATACTTTAACTTATCTTTAATTTATTTAGTTGTTTAAATAATCAAAAACTCTGTACTTTTGCTTGTTACAAATAATTAACATGAATAAATATCAACACTTTTTTTACGATTATTTTAAAGAGTTAAGTTTTACAGACACTTCTGCAAAATACATGAATATGCTTTTGCTATTTGTAATAGCTTTGGTAGGTATATTTATTGTCGATTTGATTGTAAGAACGATTCTAAGATTTATTTCGGCAAGAATTGCTTCTACAACAAAATCTAATTTTGACGATTTATTAATTTCTAATCGTGTTCCTGCTAATACGGCGCATGTGCCTGCTTTATATTTAGTGCATGAGAGTATTCCTATTGTTTTTCATGACTTTGAAAACCTTCATATTGTTCTTGAAAAGATAACCACAATCATTGCCATAATTTTAGGTCTTTGGATAGTTAGAAGCTTACTAAATACTTTAAAAAGTTATTTTAAAACTCTGCCAAGACTTAAAGATAAACCAATAGACAGCTATATACAGGTCTTTATGATTTTTGCTTGGTCTGCTGGTATTTTATTAGCAATAGCTGTTGTAATAGAGTTGTCGTTAACAAAGTTTATAGCAGGATTTGGTACAATATCTGCCATTATCTTATTAATCTTTAAAGACACTATTTTAGGTTTTGTAGCAAGTATTCAAGTCGCTATAAATGATATGGTTAGAATTGGAGACTGGATAACTTTTGAAAAATATGGTGCAGATGGTGAAGTAACCGAAATTAATCTAGCAACGGTTAAAGTACAAAACTGGGATAATACCATAACCACAATACCTACTTATGCCATGATTTCTGATTCTTTTAAGAACTGGCGTGGTATGACAAATTCTGATGGTAGACGTATTAAAAGACATATGTTAATCAAGCAAAATTCTATTAAATACTTAACTGATGAAGATATAGAGCGTTTAAAAGGTATTCAAATTATAGAAAGCTACCTAACTAATATGCAACAAAAAATAGAGCAATATAATACAGCTAACAATGCAGATAAGTCTTTATTAATAAATGGTAGAAATCTAACTAATGTAGGTGTTTTTAGAAAATTTATACAAACCTATTTAGAACAACACTCTGCCATAAATGACCAAATGTTATTGATGGCAAGACAATTACAACCTACTGCAGAAGGTATTCCTATAGAAATTTATTGCTTTAGTAAAGATAAGCGTTGGCAAAATTACGAGTATGTTATGAGTGATTTATTTGATCACTTTTTAGCAGCAGTACCTTATTTTGATTTAGAAATTTTTGAATTTCCAGATAATTCAACTTTTAAAAGTCTAAGTAACAAGGGAAAAGTTAATTTATAGTTAACTAATTTCAAAACCGATAGTAATACTATTAAATTTGCAAATAAATAGATGTTATATGCAAAAGTTACTATCTAATTTAAAAATTACTATTAATGAGAATATTTTTCTAAAAGATCCAGAATCTTCAAATTTAGGAAAACGTATTGTTGAAAACAGCATTTTATTAATTGACGAAATAGGTTTTGACGATTTTACTTTTAAAAAATTAGGAGCCAAAATTGGCTCTAATGAAAGTAGTATATATCGTTATTTTGAAAACAAGCATAATTTACTAGTCTATTTAGCATCATGGTATTGGAGCTGGACAGAATACCAATTAGTATTTGCTATAAACAATATTGCAGATCCTTTAAAAAAATTAGACTTAGCTATAGAAGTTTTAACAAAGACTACAACATTAGATAGTACTTTTAAACATATAGACGAAGTTGTTTTAAAACGCATTATTATTCATGAATACAGTAAGTCCTATCTAACAAAACAGGTCGATTTAGATAACGATGAAGGTTACTTTTCGATTTACAAAAGACTAGTAATTAGGCTTAAAGAATTAATACAAGAAGCAAATAAAGACTATAA
>Ga0256829_1001860_pt1 | contig 16524 bp, 20 predicted proteins | sample 131447metaG_FD_185979 | JGI IMG/M metagenome (GOLD analysis project Ga0256829, IMG submission 185979) | Hydrothermal vent microbial communities from Lau Basin, Pacific Ocean - 131-447 | ecosystem: Environmental > Aquatic > Marine > Hydrothermal vents | place: Pacific Ocean: Lau Basin | collected...
ATCATGATAGATGTCATCTTTATGGGTACACCTGATTATGCCGATGCAATTTTAAAAAAACTTATAGAAGATGCCGATATAAATGTAAAAGCTGTCTACACGCAACCAGATAAACCGGTCGGTCGCAAGAAAGTTCTGACAGCTCCAATTGTAAAGATAACAGCTCAAGAGAACAATATCCCTGTTTATCAACCACAGAGTTTGCGTGATGAGAGTGTTGTTGCAGAGCTTTTACAAATAGAGTGTGACTATATTGTTGTTGCTGCTTATGGTCAGATATTACCGCGTGCTATTCTTGATCATGCACCGTGTATAAATCTGCACGCTTCCATTTTACCGCAATACCGTGGTGCTTCTCCAATTCAGCAAACATTGCTTCATGGTGATAAAGAGACCGGTGTGACTGCTATGCTGATGGAAGAGGGTTTAGATACCGGAGATATTTTGAAAATAGAAAAGATTGAAGTTGGTGATGATGAGATGGTTGAATCACTTTTTGAGCGTCTCACGCAGGTAGCAGCTGCATTGACACTTGATGTACTCAAAAACTTCACTGCTTATACACCTGTACCACAAGATGATGCAGCAGCGACACACTGTAAAAAAATCACAAAAGCAGATGGCCTAGTACATTTTGATGATGCACAGACTCTTTTTAACAAATACAGAGCGTTTACTCCATGGCCGGGTATCTATCTGGCAAGTAAACTCAAACTAAAAAAAATAGCTCTGGAAGATACAGAGTCAAAAAATAGAGCAGGTGAGATTCTGAGCATCGATAAAGAGAGTATTGTCGTTGGTTGTGAAAAAGGTTCTCTTCGCATCTTTCGTGTGCAACCGGAATCAAAAAAAGAGATGGATGTACTGGCATACATCAACGGTAAAAGGTTGAGTCTTGCAGATACTTTATCTTGATGAAATAGACTCGACACAAAAATATCTCAAAGAAAAACTTCAAAACAAAGAGCTTCAAGCTCCCATCGCTGTTTGTGCTAAAGCACAAAACAGTGGCATTGGCAGTAGAAATAACAGTTGGGAAAGTGCAAAAGGCAACCTTTTTCTCTCCTTTGCATTAGCTCTGAAGCAACTGCCATCTGATCTGCAGCTTGAATCTTCATCTATTTATTTTTCTTATCTTTTAAAAGAAACATTACAAGTATCTGGATCGAAAGTTTGGATAAAATGGCCTAATGATTTTTATCTCGATGATAAAAAAATAGGTGGGATGATTACGAATATTATTGGGGACACTATTGTCTGCGGTGTTGGGTTGAATATTTCAGATGCGCCAAAAGAGTTTGCAAAGCTCGACATCAGCATTGATACAAAAGTTTTGCTTGAAAATTATTTCAAAAATATTGAAAAAAAAGTTTTATGGAAGCAAGTTTTTAGCAAATATAAGTTAGAATTTTACAGAAACCAAAGTTTTTTCACACACAGTAACGGTGTCAAGGTTTCTTTAGGTGATGCCACACTCAATGATGATGGCAGTTTGAATATTAATGGTGAGAGGATATACAGTTTAAGATGAGCGAAGTAATTGTAATAGCAAATCAAAAGGGTGGCGTAGGGAAAACTACGACAGCTGTCAATCTAGCGGCTTCCCTTGCAGTTGCAGAGAAAAAAGTTTTGCTCATAGACTCAGATCCACAGGCAAATGCTACAACCTCACTCGGATTTCATCGAAACGATTATGAGTTTAATATCTACCATGTTCTCATTGGTACAAAAAAACTCAAAGACATCATTTTAAAGTCAGACCTTCCAACGCTGCATCTTGCACCTTCTAATATTGGTCTTGTTGGAATTGAAAAAGAGTATTATGACGCAGATAAAGCAAGAGGGCGTGAACTCGTACTCAAAAAAGCCATTGCAAATGTGAAAAAAGATTATGACTACATCATCATCGACTCTCCACCGGCACTAGGACCGATGACCATCAATGCGCTCTCAGCTTCAAACTCTGTCATTATTCCTATCCAGTGTGAATTCTTTGCACTTGAAGGACTTGCTCAGCTTTTAAATACTGTTAAACTTGTTAGAAAGTCGATCAACCCAAAATTGACCATCAAAGGTTTTATTCCGACAATGTTCTCTGCACAGAATAATCTTTCAAAACAGGTTTTTGCAGATTTGAGACAGCATTTCAAAGGCAAACTTTTTACTGATGATAAAGACAGATATATAGTAGTACCGAGAAATGTAAAGCTGGCAGAATCTCCATCTTTTGGAAAACCTGCTATTCTCTATGATGTAAAATCAGCAGGCTCTATAGCGTATCAAAATTTAGCACAGGCGATTATAAAATAATGAAAACACAGAAACTTGGACGTGGTTTAGATGCACTTTTAGGTGAAATGGACGAGGCATATGAAAATGAAGGCACACAAAGAGATGCTATCATTGAGATTCCTTTAAAAGATATCCGCCCAAATCCTTTTCAGCCGAGAAAATCATTTGACGAAACAGCATTGGCTGAACTTGCAGACTCCATTAAAAATGATGGTCTCCTGCAGCCTGTTGTTGTTACGGAAGATATTGACGGTTATGTTCTCATAGCGGGTGAGAGACGCTTTCGTGCTTCTAAACTTGCAAAACTTAAAGAGATCCGTGCAATTGTTCTAAACTCTGATGAACAAAAAATGCGCCAGTTCGCATTGATTGAAAATATTCAAAGAGAAGAGTTAAACTCCGTTGAACTTGCAGAGGCATATAATGAACTTATAAAGCTTCATGACATTACGCATGAAGAACTCGCAACAATGATTCATAAAAGCAGGGCTCACATCACAAATACTCTACGTCTTTTACAGTTGTGTGCTAAAACACAAAAAGCACTTGTCGAGAAAAAGATCACTGCAGGACATGCCCGTGTTCTTGTAGGTTTAGATGAAAAAGAGCAACAGTTGATGGTTAACTCTATCATCGGGCAAAAGTTGAGTGTTCGAGATGTAGAATCCATGATAAAGAGCATGAAAAAAGAGGAAAATGCAGCCACTCCAAAGAAAAACGATGAAATTACTCTTGATTTTTTAAAACTTAAAGAAAAACTCAATGATTTAGGCTTTTATGTAAAAAGTTCTAAAAATAAGCTCACTTTGGAATTTGATTCACAAGAAGAAGTAGAGGAATTTTTTTCACACTTGCACGGCTAATGGCAAATATTTCACTTTTTCCCTCTCATTTAACTATCCTTTCAATTTAATCATAGTATAATCTCGCAACTTTTAGGAGGTGCTATGTTAGATATAAATCCAATACTACTCTTGGCTACATTTGTTGTATTTGTTTCGCTTATAGCCGTTCTAAATAGTTGGCTTTATAATCCACTGATCAGTTTCATGAAAAAACGTGATGAAGACATCAAAAAAGACCTTGAAAAAGTCGGTAATAATGATGCAGAAATCAATGAACTTCATGCAAAAGCTGAATCAATAATTATGAATGCTAAACTAGAAGCTGCGGCCCTAAGAGAAAAAGTTATCGCGGATGCTAAGGAATTGGCAGACAGTAAGTTAGAAGCAAAACGTGCTGAACTCGCGTCAGAATATTTAGAGTTTGAGCAATCACTTGCAAAATCTAAAGAAGAGTTGACTAATGACTTAATGAGTCAAGTTCCAATGTTTAAAGAAGCTTTAAAAGCTAAAATGAGTCAGATATAAAGGATGCAATGTGAGTAGAATTCTAGTATTAATGCTTATGATATCAACTTATGCATTAGCATCTGAAGCTGAGCATGCAGGAACGGATATAGTTCAAAGAACTGTAAACTTCTTGCTTTTTGCTGGGCTTATTTGGTATCTAGTAGGGGAACCGGTAAAGAACTTTTTTGCTTCAAGAAGTCAGGGAATAGCTGATGAATTGAAAAAAGTTCAAGAAAAACTTGATGAATCTATTGCTCTTAAGAAAGAGGCACTTACAAAGATTGCTGAAGCAGAGAAATTTGCTGAAGAATTGGCAGTAAACTCTAAAAAAGAGAATAAGATTTTAAATGACAGCATCATGCAACAGTGTGAAGTTGAATTAGAAGCTTTGGTAAGACAACATGCATCTAAAAAAGAGTTTGAACAACGAAATATGGTTCGCGATGTAGTGGAAACTATCGTTGCTGAGACATTAGATCAAAGTTCTGAAATCTTTGACAGAGAAGCTATGGCAAATGTTATTTTGAAGAAGGTGGCATAGATGGAAGAGCTGATCGCAAAAAGATATATAAAAGCACTCAAAAGTGAATTTGATACACAGACTGTTCAAAGTATTTCATCTGTTTTTGATGCTTTGGCAGACTCTTTTAAAGATGACAAGTTTGTCAGCATCATCGAAAATCCTGAAGTTAATGCTGCGGCAAAATCAGAGATTTTACTAGAAGCTGTAAAGCCGGCTAAGTCAGATAAAATCAATAACCTAATCAAGCTATTGGTAGAGAACAAAAGAGTTAGTATTATTCCTGCAATGGCCAAGGAATTAAAAAAAGATATAGCAAAAACGACTAAAACTTATGAAGGTATGATCTATAGCGACAGTGACATTGACGCAAAAGTTATAGAAGAACTTGGTAAGGGTTTAAGTAAAAAATTTGATTCTACTATATCTTTTACTTTTGTAAAAAATGATTTCAATGGAATCAAAGTGGAAGTAGAAGGTTTAGGCATTGAGATTAATTTCTCTAAAGATAGAATCGACAGTCAAATTATAGATCATATAATTAAAGCAATTTAACTTCAAGAGAGGAGAACAATAGTGGTAGCAAAAATTCAAGCTGATGAAATCAGCTCAATAATTAAAGAGCGTATCGACAACTTTGAACTAAGTGTTGATATTAATGAAACAGGTAAGATTGTTTCTTATGCTGATGGTGTTGCACAGGTTTACGGACTAAGCAATGTTATGGCAGGAGAAATGGTAGAGTTCGAAGAGGGGACAAAAGGTTTAGTAATGAACCTTGAAGAGAGCAGCGTAGGTGTTGTTATTCTTGGTGCCGGAACTGACTTAAAAGAGGGAATGAGCGTGAAACGTCTCGGAACACTTTTAAAAGTTCCTGTAGGTGATGCACTTCTTGGACGTGTTGTCAATGCTCTTGGTGAGCCAATCGATGGAAAAGGTCCAATCGAAGCGACTGAATACCGTTTCGTTGAAGAAAAAGCACCTGGTATCATGGCAAGAAAATCTGTTCATGAACCACTTGCAACAGGTATTAAAGCAATTGATGCACTTGTTCCAATCGGTCGTGGTCAACGTGAGCTTATCATTGGTGACAGACAAACTGGTAAAACTACAGTTGCACTTGATTCAATCATCAACCAAAAAGGTAACGGTGTTGTTTCTATTTATGTAGCAGTTGGACAAAAAGAGTCAACTATTGCACAAGTTGTTCGTCGTTTAGAAGAACACGGTGCAATGGAGAACACTATCATCGTATCTGCAACTGCTTCTGAAGCGGCTGCACTTCAATTCCTCGCACCATATACTGGTGTTACAATGGGTGAATATTTCCGTGACAATGCACGTCATGGTCTTATCGTATATGATGATCTTTCTAAGCATGCAGTAGCATACCGTGAAATGTCACTTATTCTTCGTCGTCCTCCGGGTCGTGAAGCATACCCTGGTGATGTTTTCTACATTCACTCAAGACTTCTTGAGCGTGCTGCGAAACTTTCAGATGAAAACGGAGCTGGTTCTTTAACTGCACTCCCTATCATTGAAACACAAGCAGGTGACGTTGCGGCATACGTACCGACAAATGTTATCTCTATCACTGATGGTCAGATCTTCTTAGAAACTGACCTTTTCAACTCGGGTGTTCGTCCAGCGATTAACGTTGGTCTTTCAGTTTCTCGTGTTGGTGGTGCTGCACAAATCAAAGCAACAAAACAAGTTGCTGGTACATTACGTCTTGATCTTGCTCAGTATCGTGAACTACAAGCATTTGCTCAGTTCGCATCTGATCTTGATGAAGTTTCTCGTAAACAACTTGAACGTGGTCAAAGAATGGTAGAGGTTCTTAAACAACCTCCATACTCTCCACTTTCTGCTGAGAAACAAGTTGTTATCATCTTTGCTGGTAATGAAGGTTTCTTAGATGACTTCGATCCGTCAAATGTAGTACGTTTCGAAGCTGAGTTATATCCGTTCATCGAAGCTTCTTACCCTCAAATCTTTGAGAACATCAGAAGCAGCCAAAAAGTTGATGATGATACAAAAGCATTATTAATGAAAGCACTAGAAGAGTTCAAAGCTAGCTTTGTAGCGAACTAAGGGATATTTTATGGCAAACTTGAAAGATATTCAAAGACAGATTAAAAGTGTAAGTAACACTCAAAAGACGACGCGTGCAATGAAACTTGTTTCAACTGCAAAGCTTCGTCGTGCAGAAGAACTTGCAAAACGTTCTCGTCTTTATGCCCAAAAAATGAATCAGGTTATTGCCGAAATAGCGGGACGCATTAAGTGTAACAGAGTTGGCGGATTGAGCAAGAATGTTCTTGAATCCGTTGACAAGTCAGAAAACCGTATGTTTGAGTCTATTGAAGACCCAAAAATGGTTGATATCGTTTTTGTTACTGCTGATAAAGGTCTGTGTGGAGGTTTTAATATTCAAACGATTAAAGCTGTTAACAAACTTTTAAAAGAGTACAAAGCGAAAAATGTCAAAGTGCGTTTACGTGGTATCGGTAAAAAAGGTATAGAATATTTTAACTACAATGAAGTAGAGATGCTTGATACTGTAGTTGGACTCAGTTCAAAACCTAACAAAGAGAAATCTGATGATTTTATCATGACATCTGTCGCTGATTTTAGAGATGGAAAGATTGATGCTCTACATATTGTATATAACGGATACAAGAACATGATCACACAAGAGTTACATGTGAATCAAGTTCTTCCGATAGATGCAGACCAATTTGATTGTCAGGAAGCACAGTCAAGTTCTATGTTAGAGATCGAAGCAGAAGATGAAGAGAAAATGCTTGATTCTTTAGTAGAAAAATATATTAATTACAATATGTACTACTCTTTGATTGATTCAGTTGCTGCAGAACATTCTGCACGTATGCAAGCAATGGATACGGCAACGAACAATGCAAAAGAGATGGTGAAAAACTTAAATGTACAATTTAATAAAGCACGTCAAGCTGCTATTACTACCGAGCTGATAGAAATTATCAGTGGTGTGGAGTCTATGAAATAATGGAGAAAAATATGATTGGAAAAATTAGCCAGGTAATGGGTCCTGTTGTTGATGTTGATTTTGATGGTTATCTTCCAGTAATTAACGAAGCTATTGAAGTTAAAGTTAGTTTAGATGGAAGTGAACATCGTTTAGTTTTAGAAGTTGCTGCGCACTTAGGTGACGGTCGTGTAAGAACGATTGCAATGGATATGAGTGAAGGTCTTGTACGTGGTATGGAAGCTACTGCTACTGGTGCACCTATCAAAGTTCCTGTTGGAGAGAAAGTACTTGGTCGTATTTTCAATGTAATTGGTGAGACTATTGATGGTGGTGAACAAGTTGAAGGCGCTCCTGAGTGGTCAATCCACCGTGCTCCGCCACCACTTGTTGATCAATCAACTACTACAGAGATGTTTGAGACTGGTATTAAAGTTGTTGACCTTCTTGCACCATATGCAAAAGGTGGTAAAGTTGGACTTTTCGGTGGTGCTGGTGTTGGTAAAACAGTTATCATCATGGAGCTTATTCACAATGTTGCACACGGGCATGACGGTCTTTCTGTTTTCGCTGGTGTTGGTGAAAGAACTCGTGAAGGAAATGACCTTTACTATGAAATGAAAGAATCGAACGTACTTGACAAAGTTGCACTGTGCTATGGTCAAATGAGTGAGCCTCCTGGAGCACGTAACCGTATCGCACTTACTGGTCTTACTATGGCTGAGTACTTCCGTGATGAGAAGAAACTTGATGTTCTTATGTTCATCGATAATATCTTCCGTTTTGCACAGTCTGGTTCAGAGATGTCTGCACTTCTTGGACGTATCCCTTCAGCTGTTGGTTACCAACCGACACTTGCTCGTGAAATGGGTGCATTACAAGATCGTATTACATCAACGAAAAATGGTTCAATTACATCTGTTCAAGCGGTTTACGTACCTGCAGATGACTTGACTGACCCGGCTCCGGCTTCAGTTTTTGCTCACTTAGATGCAACGACAGTTCTTAACCGTAAAATTGCTGAAAAAGGTATCTATCCTGCAGTTGATCCACTTGATTCAACTTCAAGACTCCTTGATCCACAAATTTTAGGTGAAGAGCACTATAACGTAGCTCGTGGTGTACAACAAACACTTCAAAAATATAAAGACCTTCAAGATATCATTGCGATTCTTGGTATGGATGAACTTTCTGAAGATGATAAAAACGTTGTTGAACGTGCTCGTAAAATTGAGAAATTCCTTTCTCAACCATTCTTCGTTGCAGAGGTATTTACAGGGGCTCCTGGTAAATATGTTTCTCTTGAAGACACTATCAAAGGTTTTAAAGGAATCCTTGATGGTGAATACGATCATATGTCTGAAAACTCATTCTATATGGTTGGTAGCATGGACGAAGCTATTGCTAAACACGAGAAAAACAAATAAGCAATATGCTTAGTAAAGGACTGTAATGGATACGTTTAAACTTGAAATCCTAACACCAAACGGCGAAATCTACAATGATAAAGCCGTTAGTGTTGTTCTTCCTGGTAAAGAGGGAGAATTCGGCGTTCTAGCTGGTCATGCTTCACTGACAACATTGTTAGAAGCTGGTGTGGTAGACGTTGAAAAAGAAGATAAATCAGTCGAATCTATTGTCATTGACTGGGGTGTTGCTCAAGTTAGTGAAGAAAAGGTTGTTGTTCTAGTAGAAGGTGCTACTGCTATTCGTGGTGCAAATGAAGCTGAAATAGCAAAAGCCTTGGAAGATGCGAAGAAACTCATTAATGATGTTGCAGATTCATCGTCTGCAATTGCTTCTGTATCTGCTAAAATAGAGTCAGCAGCTCAAAGATTAATATAATATATGATTAATAACTTAGTCGATTTCTATCTTAAAAGCCACCCGGTGACACTTGGTGTATTGGTTCTCTTGTCAATATATTTCGTGGTACTGAATTGGGTGTTCTTTTACCGCTATTTTTCTCTTAACAGTTGGCTCAAAAGCGAGAGTGCTTCTTTAGAATCACTCCTCCTTGGAGCTACGACTGTTAATGAAAACTCTTTTTTAAATAATTTTATAAAAACAAGTAATAATATTTCAAAAGAAGTTTTGGATTTAGCAATGCTCGCGGCAACAAAAGAAGCGACAAAAGGGCTCTCTGTTCTTTCTGTCTTTGCTTCTACCTCTCCATTTATTGGTCTTTTTGGTACTGTCGTCTCTATTTTAGACACATTTGCACATATTGGGCAGACAAGTGGCAGTATGGCTATTATTTCTGCAGGTGTTTCTGATGCACTTGTTGCAACTGCATCAGGTATTTTTGTAGCTACTTTTGCATATACATACCATCAAATACTCAAAAGAAAGTCCTATGAACTTATCTCTTATCTTCAAATGCAAAGTGATGCACTCCTAGCTCGTAAGGCATAACATGATTTATGATTGGGACGAAAAACCAGAATTAAATATTACTCCCCTTGTTGATGTAATGTTGGTTTTGCTCGTTGTGTTGATGGTGATCGCTCCCAATATTATGTTTGAAGAGAATATAAAACTGCCACAAGGTTCAACAACACAGGAAGTTTCAAAAATTCCACCTGTGCACATTACCGTTGACAAAGAAGGCAATATCAAAGTCAATAAAGAGAACTTTCTTCTTAATGCTTTTACAGACAACTTCTTTTTATATGCTAAAAAACTTGATAAAAAGGCAACAGTGCTTATCAGTGCAGATAAGCGGCTTGATTACGGTGTTGTTATGTCAGTGCTTGCAGCAGTGAAACAAGCCGGTTTTTCAGAGGTTTCTTTAGCGACAAATGGATAAGCAAAATAACTATTTCATCCTGAGTGGTTTTATATCCTTCACTCTCTTTTTTGTTTTTCTCGGGCTTTTTTTCTATATGATGTTTGTCGTGAAAAAAGATACAAGCTATGGATTAACAAAGCAAAAATTCATTGCGGTTTCTGTTGTTATGCCAAAAAATATTGCAAAGTTGACAAGTTCTGTTTCTCTCCCACAATCTACATCGAAGAGCGTAAGTCAGGACATAGATGTCAATGATCTTTTCTCAAATGTATGGACACAGAAGATAAAGCCGCAAAACAAACCTAAAAAAGTGAACTCTAAAAGAATTCAAGATATCGCTAAAAAGGTCAAAACGGCTCAAAAGAATCAAGTGAACTCTATTGCGCAAAAGATTGAGAACTTAGATGTGCAAGAATCACAAAAAAATGAAAGCCAAGCATCGAGTGCCGACGAGGTTAATGAATATTTGGCTAAAATTCAAGCAATTGTTTATCAACATTTTAATGTACCGCCTAATAGTGCGGGCAATAGTGTAAAAACTGTTATAGAACTCGACCCGCTTGGACATATGAAAGATTTTCGAATTTTAACTTATTCGGCAAATGAAGCATTGAACGCGGAAGCAGACAGGATAAAAGAGCGACTTCAAAATGTCATTTTTCCTAAAAATCCGCAAAACAGGTCGAGTCGGACTATTGTAGTATTAATTTCTAAGGAGTAAAGTTTGAAAATTCTCTTTTCATTATTTATCTTTATCAGCGTTCTTTTTGCAAATGATGCAACCATTGAAGTCATCAAAAAAGCAAATACCTTACCATCGATTGCGGTAGAAGATGCTTCTATCTCGTACGATGACACTTTTAGATTGCGTTTTTTTAAAACACTTGTTGCAGACTTGAATGTCATCTCTATTTTTAATGTCGACAGACACCATAGAATAGCAAACTTCAATGATGTAGATGTCCTTGTTGAAAACAAAGATATGGCCTATGTTCTTAGATATAAAATGTTCGAAGATGACAATGGTGCTTTGAATGTACAAGTGAAACTTCTAGAAAAAAATGATGAAGTCTTTGTAAAAAATTATAGAGTTGCCAAGCAAGATATCTTTATGTTCGTCTCTCACGCAATAGCCTATGATATCAATGAATTTATGCAACAGCCTTCTGTTGCGTGGATGAAGCGAAAAGTTATTTTTTCCCGTATAGTTGCACCAAAGCAAAGTGAGATTGTTATTGCCGACTATACACTTGCTTATCAGCATACGATTTTAAAAGGTGGTTTCAATATCTTTCCTAAATGGGCCAATAAGACTCAAACCGCTTTTTATTACACAACTTTAGATACACCCAAACCTACACTCAAATATGTTAATATTAGAACAGGTCAGGTACAAAGCATTATATCTTCTGATGGCATGATGGTCTGCTCGGACGTAAGTAGTGACGGGAAGACACTTTTATTGACTATGGCACTCAATGGGCAACCTGATATTTATAGTTTTAATACACTCACTAGAAAATACAAGCGTTTGACACGCTACAGTGGCATTGATGTTAATGGCCAATTTATGAGTAAAAACCAGATCGTTTTCATCTCCTCACGCTTAGGGTATCCAAATGTCTTTACAAAACACTTAGATACGAATGAAGTAGAGCAAATGGTTTATTATGGCAGAAGCAATGTCTCTTGTAGTGCACATGGTAATTACATAGTCTATGCGGCGAGAGAGAGCTCGAATGCTTTTAGCAAGAATACTTTTAATCTGCATCTTATCTCGACAAAAACTGATTTTATCAGACGTTTGACAGCAACAGGTGTTAACCAATTTCCAAGGTTTTCAAAAGATGGCGATGCCATCATCTTTATAAAAAATTATAAAGGGCAGAGTGCTATTGGCATCATTCGTTTGAATTATAATAAAAACTACCTTTTCCCACTAAAGTATGGAAGCATTCAATCTATGGACTGGTAGAGGATATTTGTTACCATTTTTTGGTATAATAAATTGAGATTAAATATTCAAGGAAATAGATATGAAAAGTATAGTACTTTCTAGTGTTGTTACAGCACTTTTAGTTTTTAGTGGTTGTTCTTCAAAAGAACCTGCAGTAGATAACAAAACAGAAGAGGTTTCTGCTCCAGCAGCTCAAGAAGTTCAAGCTCCTGCAACTGAAACTGTATCAAGTGAAAACAGTGTTGTTAACTCAAGTACAGCAAATTCTGCAGAGATGACAATGGCAGAGATAGAAAGTAAACTACCAACAGTTTATTTCGCTTTTGATAAATACAACATCACTCCTGAGATGCAAGAGCGTATTGACGCAGCTGCAGAATTAGGTAAAACAGATGCTGCAAAATCTTTGAGTGTAAAACTAGAAGGTAACTGTGATGAGTGGGGAAGTGATGAGTATAACTTCGCACTTGGTCTTAAACGTGCAGAAGCAGTAAAAAAAGCATTAGTAGCTGATGGTATCGATGCTTCTCGTATTTCAATGGTAAGTTATGGTGAGTCTAACCCTGTTTGTACTGAACATACAAAAGAGTGCTGGGCTAAAAACCGTCGCGTAAACTTTAAACTTTTACCATAGTTTTTAAGTAAACTCATGAAAAAGAATGCAATAGTAAGTCTGCTTATTGTTGCTGCTATCCCAACTTTACTCCTGAGTGCCGAACCATCTGCGTTTGGTGCCGGAGATCTTTCAAGCCCTGAACCTTACGGGCTTACTTCTAGCGAAAAAGTCATATTAGAAACAAAGGACAAGCTGAAAAAAGTTGCGCTTAAAAGCAACTCACAAGCAAGTCAACTGGATTCTCTTCGTGAAAGAATAGATGGACTGCAGAGCATTGTAGAAAGTATAGGCAGAAAGACACATAACAATCAGATCAATCTAGAAAAGATCAAAGAAGACGAGAGTACGGGTTTTGCAAATGCAACAGAGTATCAAACACGTTTAAGTGAATCGATTCAACAAAACAGCAAGCAGATAGAAGAACTCAAAGCTTCCTTGTTGGAAGTATCCAAGCTTCTTGATACCGTTAATGCAGAGTATGTAAGCAAAGAAGAATACAACACACTTGTCAAAAGTTTCAATGATTTTAAAACTTTGGTTGCAAAAGAGCTGAAATCTTCAAAGAGTGTTCATTCAAGTGCATCTAAGATGAGCAGTGCTGCGCTGTATAATCTCGCAAAGAAAAATTATGATAAAAAGTATTATACAAAAGCGATTGCAAATTATGAAGAGCTGATAAAGCGCAAGTATAAGCCTGCCTATGCACATTATATGATAGGTGAGATGAACTATAAAAGAAAGAACTATGCAAAAGCCATCTCTTACTTCAAAAAGAGTTCACAGCTTTACTCAAAGGCTTCTTACATGCCTACATTGATGCTCCATACTGCAATATCTATGGATAAAACAGGCGATAAAATACATGCAAAATCATTTTATAAAGCGATTATTGCAAAGTATCCTAGCTCAAAAGAGGCAAAAGAAGCAAAACGACGCTTAGGCAAATAAGAAATATTGATTTTTTCAGCTTAACGAAGTGTTAATTATGATAAAATCCACGCAATAAAAATTATAAGGCAAAAAAATGGCAATCGAAGAAAATCAAATCGTATCATTAGAGTATGAAGTAAAAGATGGAGATAAAGTTGTTGACAGTAATGTTGGCGGACAACCATTAGTATTTATGTTTGGAAAAGGACAGATCATTCCTGGTTTAGAGAGCGGTATCAAAGATATGGCTATCGGTGAGAAAGGTGATGTTCTTGTAAAAGCTGCAGATGCATATGGTGAGTATAATCCAGAAGCAACACAAGAAGTTCCAAAAGATCAATTTGCAGGAATTGAATTAACTGAAGGAATGACTCTTTATGGTCAAGGTGAAGATGGTTCTACTGTTCAAGTAACAGTAAAAGAGATCAAAGATGACTCTGTTGTTATTGACTTCAATCATCCTTTAGCTGGTAAAGACTTAATGTTTACAGTTACTGTTAACAACGTAAGAGATGCCTCTGCTGAAGAAGCAATGACAGGTGTTCCAGCTGAAAACAAACAAGAAGAAGAAGGATGTTGTTCAACTGGCGGCGGATGTGGATGTCACTAAGTTTATAACTGAATCTTCTGCCTCAATAGCGGCAAAGAAAACAGCCACTCTTTTAAAAACACTCAGTGTGAATGCACTTATAATGGGTGAGAGTGGTGTAGGCAAAAGCACATTGGCTGCTTTTGTCCTCCCTGATGCTCCCATTGTGGATGCATCGAACTTCGATGAACTTCTAGCGACACTAGAGAGTTCAAAAGAGTTGATAATCACAAACATAGATAATTCCCCAAATTTAAACAGATTAATCGATGCCATAAAAGCCAAAGATATTCGTGTCATTGCAACATCGAAACAACACTTTTTAAATGGATTGATTGATGATCTTTTCAGTGTTAAATTTGATATTCCACCACTGCGAGAGCGACTTGAAGATGTGGATTTTTTGATAGAAAAATTTACAAAAGAGGCAGCAAAACTTTTTGGCGGTGATGAAAATTTTAATACTGAAAACTTCAAACCGGATTTATCTAAAAATGCCAAATCTCTTCGAAGACAGGTGATGATAAATTATCTTCTTCAAGATATTGGCGATAGAGATCTGATGGATATCATAGAGAACTATTTATATGACAAGCTTGGTACAAACAGTGACTATAGAAACTATTTGTACCTTTATGAAGTGCCGTTGATTCGCGGTGGACTGAGAAAGTTCAAGTCACAACTGCAGTTAGCAGATAAATTGGGGCTCAATAGAAATACTTTACGAAAAAAAATAAGTGAAAACAAACAATATTTACAAGGAGAATGAAATGAGTAAAATAGCGATGATCTTTGCAGGGCAGGGAAGTCAGGCAGTTGGAATGGGAAAGGACTTTTATGAGAACTCAAAACTCGCACGTGAGATGTTTGAAAAAGCGGGCGATAGAATAGGTGTTGATTTCAAAGAGCTTATTTTTGAGGAGAATGAAAAACTTGGACAGACTGCCTACACGCAGCCGGCGATTCTTTTAGTGCAGATGATAGCCTATAAACTCTTTAGAGAAGAGTGCCCTGATGTAAAACCGGCACTCTTTTTAGGACACTCTCTTGGTGAGTTTTCTGCTTTATGTGCTGCAGGTGCTATTGACTATGTCGATGCAGTTGAGCTTGTACATAAACGTGGCGCATATATGCAAGAGGCGTGTGATACTATTGAAGCGGGTATGATGGCTATTGTCGGTCTTGATGATGCAGCCGTTGAAAAGATCTGTGCTGATGCTCAGGCAGAGGGCAAAAAAGTATGGCCTGCGAATTATAATCAAGATGGACAGCTTGTTGTTGCAGGTATGAAGTCTGACTTGGCATCGTTAGAGCAGACATTCAAAGATGCAGGAGCAAAGAGAGCACTCCTTTTAAATATGTCCGTAGCGTCTCACTGTGATATCTTAGCTCCGGCGCAAGAACCACTTGCAGAGCTGATGGAGAAATACATAACAGACAACTTTGAAGCACCGGTCATTTCAAATGTAACGACAAAACCGTATAGCACAAAGGCCGAAGCGGTAGAGCTTTTAAAAGAGCAGCTTGTAAAACCTGTAAAATACAAACAGTCCATTCAAGCGATCGCACCAGAAGTTGATATGGCCATAGAGTTTGGAAACGGTGTGGTACTCAAAGGGCTCAACAGAAGAATAGCTAAAGATCTCAAAACACTCAATGTCTCTGATACGGCATCTTTGGAAAAAGTCAAAGAGGAAGTCTGCTTATAATATGCAAGTAACACTGGCACAGACTGCACCAAAACTCAATCGTTCGAACCTGCAGGAAGTTATAGCGCTTGTAAATGAGGTAAAAGAGCACTCCGACCTCATTGTTTTTCCGGAGCTTGCTCTCAGTGGCTACCTGCTGCAAGACAAACTGCGTGAGGATGCCTGGAGTGAAGAAGAACTTTCGCCTTTGGCTGAGTTAAGCCACGAGATAGACATAGCGGTAGGTGCTGCAATGCGTGATGGCGAGCTGTTTCGTAATTGCGGGCTTTACTTCTCAAGCGGAAAGCTTGTCGCCAAGCATATAAAAGTACATCTTCCAAACTATGGAATGTTTGAAGAGGCACGTTATTTTGAGGGCGGTGAGAAGTTTGAAGCTTTTGAACTGGATGGCAAAAGAGTTTCCCTTTTGGTCTGTGAAGACCTCTGGCACAAAGAGGTACACCATGAACTCATAAGGCTCAATCCAGACCTTATCATCGTCCATGTTGCTTCTCCTGCACGCGGCTTTGATGACAATGGCTTAGCGATAGAGCAGAAATGGTATGACATTATAAAAGATGTAGCAAAAGAGTGCAGTGCACAACTGCTTTTTGTGAATCGTGTCGGCTTTGAAGATGGACTTGGATTTTGGGGAGGCAGTTGTGTTGTCGATACAAAAGGCAATATAATCAAAAAATTACCAAAGTTCAAAAGAGTTATAGAAACGTTAGATATATAAAAGGTAAAGAATGAAAATAGCAATAATGGGCGCGATGCCTGAA
>Ga0256829_1001861_pt1 | contig 16523 bp, 14 predicted proteins | sample 131447metaG_FD_185979 | JGI IMG/M metagenome (GOLD analysis project Ga0256829, IMG submission 185979) | Hydrothermal vent microbial communities from Lau Basin, Pacific Ocean - 131-447 | ecosystem: Environmental > Aquatic > Marine > Hydrothermal vents | place: Pacific Ocean: Lau Basin | collected...
GTGCTTACTTCTATTTGTTTGGCGACTTTAGAATACCACCAATAGGCAGTTGATCGTCTTGTCACCGTTTAACCATGAGTGGTGCACTTATTATCTGAATTCGGGGCGTTGTCTTTTTGATATCAAAAAATGTGATTTTTATAAAAAATTCCGATTTTTGACAGGAAGCGCAATTTTGCGTATATTGTTGTTTTATAAAGATAAATTTGACCTTCCTCTTGATTTTGTCTACGCTGTTTATGTTTCATAAAACGGATAGCTAAAATGCAAAATCAATTCTCAATACTCGCTTTAATCTTTTCCCTGAACTTTCATTTTTAGAGATAAGTTCATGGGAAAGAAATTCAAAGGTTGCACGTTAGCGCGGCAAGAAGGTTGGTATAAATCGCATCGCGAAAGCTTTGAGTCAGGGCGAGTCTATGAGCCTTTTTTACGCACTGATGATGTGCCGAGTCACGGTGTTAAAAGCAAGGTGCCGCATTTTCGGGATGCGCGGCGGTTAGTACATGTACTCTCACTCAACGAGCTGTGGATGTACCTGCATCTGGCCAATAACCCCTTCGTGATTGATGTCTATGAGCAATACGCTATTCCGCTAGATACATCGTTAGCTATTGCTGACATGCTTGAAGTGAAACACCCCGTCTACGCTGATACGCGTGTGCCTATTGTGCAAACCATTGATTTCATGGCGCGAATGATTAATCCGGAGACCGGTGAAGAGTCATTGAAAGCGTTTCCAGTCAAGCAGCCTGAAGACGCGCAGAAGTTAAGAACCGCACAAAAACTCGCGCTACAAGAAGGCTATTGCCGCTTAGAAGATATTGAATATGAATTGAGCACCAGTGAAGTCCTTCGTACTGTACATAGTCAAAACTTGGATACGTTGTACCGACATCGTGATTTACCCGTGTTTCTCGAGCGAGTGGCTAAACGCTGGCTGCCGAACTTTTTCGGCGCGTTGTCTGATGACCGGCATGCTAGAGCGGCCCACCTGGTTGAACGAGCGAGCACTGCAACTGGGGTGAATTACGACATTGGTGTCTCAATTTTCTACAACGCGCTGTGGCATAAGCAAATCTGCTTCAACTGGTCGCAGTACTTACGCTTGGAAAAAGCCGCATCTGATTTGGGGCTGGGTGCACATGCTGCCTAGTGCCACATCGGCCGCATCGATGCTCGAAGTGAATCGACTTGTGGTGCGCGAAGATGACAGTCTCCCTTTTACATTAGGGGATAAGATCCTTGTTGAAGATATGCTCCTCGTGCAAGTCGATGATGGGCTTGAGGAAGCGTTTGTCATCAACATCGAGTCGACACCCAGAATGCCTGTTCGGCTCCCGTACCAGGCCCTTGTAGATGCGATTAATGGAGGTGGCCTTAATGTCGTAGATATGCCGTGGGATGACAAAGTCATGCGAGCGTTCGACCAATTAACCCACAGTGAGCAAGCTAGAGCGCAATCCCGCTACGCGTTAATTGCCCCGCTCATTGATGATTTAGAGGCCGTGATCCGAAACAGTCACGGTGACGGTGCATTTCAGAGGGTGATTGCAGCCAGCGGTCGCTCGAAACAATATGTGTATGACTGCTTCTGTGGGTATTTATTCTATGGTCAACGCCGTACGGCGTTGGCTTTGCCCATTGGCAAAAATATCTTCCACAAAGCCAAAATGTCACGAGACATCAGAGTAAAACAAGGCCGACCCAATCAGTTCGTGGCACGAGGAAAAATCCTTGATGAGTACGATTTCAAGGCCTTTGCATGGGCACTTAAAAAATACCAAAGTCGTAATGGGCCCTCCTTGGAGCGTGTGTTTCTCGACATGTTGGGCAAGTTCTACTTTGCATCACGCACTCGCACCGCGACCGCGCTTACTACTGGCAGTAACCGTTTTCATGTAGAGCTCAAACCACGTACTGAGCGCCCTACCATCGCGCAATTTACGTATTGGGTAAAAAAGCAATGCGGCGGTAACTTACCGAAGCGTGACCGCAGGCGACGTAACCCGATTGAACACAGTAAGGACCTAGCCGGGCGCACTGGCGACGCCTTTGGTACGGATGATGGTTTTGGCAAAACCTTTGAGCTGGATGAAACGCCGTTTGACGAAGAAGCGGTATCGCAGTTTGATGAAACGCGCCAAACGAAGATAGGAAAACCCACTTTCTATTTTGTGGTGGACCGCTTCTCGCGCTACATCACCGGGCTGTATATCACCACTGAAGCACCGTCGTTTAAAACGGTGCGCCAGGCTGTGTTTAATGCCGCGATAAACAAAGCGAAATTTTTAGAAGAGTATGGTTTTGAGCCCGGTGAAGTGCGCTGGGATTATCATGGTATTCCGACCACATTGTTTGTGGATAACGCAGAATTTCGCAATCGCAAATCAGAAGCGGCAGTGAGCGATTTGGCGATGAAAGTGCAGTTTGCCAGGCGGGGACGTGGCGATGATAAACCCCATGTGGAGCAACTTTTTCGTGTGTTTGCATTGTGGTTTAAAGGCTTAAGTAAAGGCCAGCAATCTAAATCGTTGGCCGATATCGCAGCACAATTGGCGCGTAAGCACGCGTCACTCAATCTCACCGAGCTCTACATCATCGCCATTATTTACATTAACTATCACAACAACCATCGGCGACTCAAAGACTATCAATATTGCAAAGAAATGTTGATAGATGACGTAGCGCCGATTCCTGCGAAATTGTGTCAATGGGGGCAGCGGTATCGCCCCGGCCATACCCTGAAATATGATGAACGGGATCTCTATCGGGCGTTGCTGCCGGTGGCCGAGGTGTCGGTACATCAGCGCGGTATTTATTTTGCTGATGTGGGGCTTTGGTACAACTGTGAATATGTGCTCGAGCGTGGGCTGCAAGACAAGCTGGTCAGTCGTAATCGTGTCGTAAAGTTGCGTGCTCGCTACAACGAGAACTTAGTCGATGTCATCTTTCTTGAAACTGACGATGGGCTTAAGCCCGCGACGCTTGATGTGCGCTGCCAAGCCTTTCAGGGGCTTTCATGTTATGAAGCGACATTACAGCGAAAATCGATGGCACGAAATGATGAATTGGCCAAGGATGAGGAAATGGCGTTTGCGCTAGGCGTGTCGCAGGCCATGCAACGCATCTTAAAAAATGCTCAGAAAGAAAAGCAGCCGGGCGTCATGCCCTCAACGGCCACGCTCAAAGACAACCGAAAACTAGAAGCCATCTTGAATCGCTATGCCGACATCAACAAGTTTCTCGCTGCTGTACAGCTAGATCAAGTGCAGATTGAGCCTAACGCGCTGCCTGATAAATCGGACGGCAAAAATATTTACGATGAATTCGAGGAAGATGATGATGCCTAAGCGTCGCCCAATTACAGTCGCAAAAGCGCACTATACCCCGTCTGATGTAGCGATGTATGCGGGTAATCCGCTGATTGAAGCATTGCCACCCCGGCTAGGCTCTAAACTGTTACGCCAACGTTTGACAGTGCAGCCCAACAGCCCGCATGTGGGGCACTTAAGTTTAAGCGAGCGCGAAGAGTCTATACACACGCTGTTCGACATCCGTTTGTTATCGCAGCAGCATTTAGACTTGTACTACGACATGTATTCCATGATCCGCTATGGCTATGTGCATCGCAACCCCGTGCGGGCGGAAGTCGTCGCCTGGAGTTATGATATCGCCGACCCCAGCGTTGAGCAAAAAGAGGTGACGCAGCCATTGCTAAACGATGCGTCGGCACCTACTGTGGCAGAATCGTTATTTTTGACGGGCTTTTCGGGTAATGGCAAGTCAACGATGACCGAACATCTGCTGCTCAACCTCTTTCCACAAGTCATTGAGCATACTGTCGCTGACTTTGATGAACCACAAGTGGTGTACCTAAAGGTGGATATGCCCCACAACGCGTCGCGGGGCGGGTTGATCTCTCGCTTACTTACTGAGTTAGATCGGGTGCTGGCAGCAACGTCCTATGGCGATCCGCGTTATCGCGACGTGATCAAAAAGAAAAATGGCGACCATATTAAGCTCGATGCGATGGTGGAAGTGCTTATCACGGCGTGTAATCGCCACCATCTCGGGCTTATTGTCATCGATGAGTTTCAAAACATGAAAGTCGCGTCACTGCGCTACCGCAATGAGATGCTTCAGTTATTCGATGAGCTTGCGAATCAGCTTTTCATTCCCTCTATTAAAATCGGCACACCTGACACATTGATGATATTTGATAACGCCCGGCATAAGCGCCGCTTGGGCAAACCCTTTGAGTTAAACCGGTTAAACGAGCCTAAAACCTGGGAGCGCTTATTGACGATGCTGTATGACTTTCAGCCGCTGGCCCACCCCATTCCGCGAGATGACAAGATTGACGCCACCTTATTGCACTTAACCGCAGCGGTCCCTGCATTTGTTCTGGGGCTGTGGGAAGCGACGCTGATCAAAGCCATACGCACCGGTAAAGAGAAAATTACGCTGACACTGATTAAACAAGCGTGCCGGGAACGTTTTCCGCTATTAAGTACCGCCACGCGCAATATCCAGCATAACCGTAGAGGCGGTTATGCTGATTTACTGACCGTGCAACAGTACTTAGCAGAAGATAACAACGCGTTGGCGCTCAAGCATTTGAATCAGTTTGCTGAAAAGGCCGAGGTAAAAGGCGAAGCGGCCAGTGATGTGATTAAGGACATTGATAGTTCGTTTAATACTGCCGAGCTCAATGCGAAGGAGCGCAACAAGCTCTTGGATATTAAGAAAAAGCTGGTTGAAAAAAGTCAGGCGGTATTAGGCCCACAGACTATTGAGCATAAAGCCACATGAAGTGGTTATCGCTTTACCCGGGGGAACACATCTACAGTGGCCTCATACGCTATCGCATTCGTATGGGACAAGGTGTCATGAGTGACAAGCGATTCTTTGCACACAATCATTTGCCGTATCATTGGTTTCGTTCGCAAGTGCCGCTTAATCATCTCATGCGCGAGACGCTGGATAGCATTGCACCGGATCCCGATAAGCAATTTGCCTTACGGCTGAACCATACACCGTTTGCACCCTGGTTATTGTCATTGCCCGACGGCATGGCCCCGCAAGAGCTAAAAGAGGCAAATCATCGCCCCAACACCGAAGAAAACCCGTTTCAAGTGGATCGGCGCTGGAAGTATTGCCCGAGCTGCATGCAGATGCAAAAAGCCAAATGGGGGGTGAGCTACTGGCGAGCCGCTCATCAATTACCCGGGGCACTTGTCTGTGACGAACACGGCACGCCACTGCATAGCCACGATGCCCTGCGTTATCTGAATTTCACGTTGCCTGATAAATGGGAGGGCACCAGCACCCCCGTCCCAATGGTGGATGCGTGGCAAGTCAGTTGGCAGCCATTTATTTACGCTATCGCACGTCGCCTGCAATGCCAACCAACGTGGGGCGTTGAACTCCGCGACAGTATCTACGAAGTCTTGAAACTATCGAAACCTCTTCGACGAGGTGATCGCACGGTCGCGAATGCCCTGTTTGCGCAAATGCGCAGCGAATTAGGCGAGGCGTGCCTAGCCGGGCTATTTACCGCGTATGCCCGGCAGTTTACCCGCCCGACGAACGTATTGTGGATCACGCTCTCGCCTTTCGGGCAGTCAAAGGGTCTGCGCCATCCGTTGTATTGGCTGGCTATTGTGTTTTGGCTAAAGGAACAGCTACCCGCACTCAAGGATGAGTATGAAAACGGTGTCACTACAACCTTATGAAACGCTGTTTAGTTGGCTAAGCCGCACGCACATCCGCTACGGTGTGGGGCCCGTGGCTCGCACGTATCACGCATTGCTAGGCAAAACCAAGGTACGGCTGCACCCGTATCTTCCCCAAGGGATCAGTGACTTTTCAGCGCTTACCGATAAAGGTACGGGCACATTACTCTCACAGCATACGCTGTATCCGCTGTTTCGCTATTTTCATGCGGATCAGCAAGGGCGTCTTAAACATACGCTACTAACCGGTGAGGGCTCATCGACCCATGCGGCAAACATTCCTCATGCCCGGCTACATATCCCGTTACATCACAAATACTGTCCACTGTGCGCCCGTGAACAGCGTCAGAGGCTGGGTTTTGCCTATTTTGATATCAGGCACCAGCTTCCCGGCCTTATCGCCTGTGATCGCCACCAGCTCACTTTGACCGGTGTGCTGTGCGGAGATGGGGCGCTAGACAGTGCCATTGCCCTACCACAAGAAAAACGCCCGGTATCTGCGGTGTCCCCTATCACATCTGCCTTCAGTCAATTCTGTGTCGCGGTTAGCGAGCAGTGCAGTACCTCTTTGATGCAGCCCTACCTGATGGATAACTATCGCCATCTCCTTGACAGAAAAGGCTATATCACACGCCACCACCAACTGCGCTTACAGCAAGTCAAGCAGGCCTTAGGGGCGTGTTATGAGGCGTTGAAACTCGATAGGGGCACCGAGTCTCTGCGTGATTATGCGTTTTTAGGGCCGCTGCTGCGCCAGCGGACAGGGTATCCAGCGCATCCTTTAAAACACCTTCTTCTCGGGTTTTGGCTCTTTGATGGTGCGTCAACAGGGTATCAAAAGACCATTTCGCCGGTTGAGCAACAGGTGCTGCCGCTGGCGGATACCGCCAATCTGGAGGCTAAAACGCTGGCGTTACTCAAACAACAGGTGAGTTTTGCCACGATTGCGAAACGCCTGGGTAAATCACGGTGTTATGTACGGCGTATCGCGCAGCTCAACCAGGTAAGTTATCGGCACAATGCCCTCATGTTCGATGCCCGCGTGCGGCATCGTGTGATCATTCAAGCCTTGTTAGGGCGTCATCGACGCACCATCGCCAACAACCTCGGTGTGGGAATGGGTTATGTGGAGCAAGTGATTGCAAATACCCGGGGGCTTCGTCAATGGCGACAAGTCCTCACCCACAAGCATAAACGCGTAAAGGCGATCTATGCAATTGAGCAGGCACGAATAGCCCATCCTGATTGGCTACAAAAGGATATCAAGCAACAGGAAAGCCAGGCGTTTTTCTACCTGTATCACCATGATCGGGAAGCGCTCAAACAGTGCCTGCCACCTCGTCGAGCGCCGACACCGCCGCCTTTTGATTGGGCCAAAGAAGATATGCGACTGATCGCAGCGCTCCAGCAGCTTACTGCGCCGTACCCCCGGTCGCTCAGTGCCGCAGGCAGAGCGATAGGCGACAACGGGCACTTACGGAAAAACCTGACCAAGCTGCCGCGTACCCATGCGCAACTCGTTGCATATCAAATCATTGATAAATAATGGCTTTGTGGTCAAACCAGTAACTTTCTCGTGCCGGAATCAATGACTTAGCATTTTTTTTAAAATTGTTACTGTAAAAACCCAAAAAAGGGTCCTACAGATATAAATAAGGCAATACGAAAGAGATAACGCCCCTTAAATTGATAAGCAATAGGTGTGATAGGGCTTTTATTGGCTAATGAATAGGAGGGATTTTTATCCATTTTGAGTGAGATAGGTAAGTGAAAACACCGCATGGTGTAAAGCAGGCGACTTACTGGAACACGGCCAAGCGAAGCTTGGGAAAATAAGAATGGGTTGAAATCAATAAACCGCCCCCAAACCCATTTTTTTGAGGGGGGACTACCTCAGGATGAAAAGCATGACACGTTGGACAACCACGCGTATTGATAACCACAGCCTCGCCCGTTTTATCGGTCCCCATCCCTATGTGGTACTGTCGTGTCACGCTGCTATTCCCGCGCCTCATTTATTTCTTTTTTACGCCTGATGCGTGAGCTCAATACACTCGGCAAAGATGATTGTGAGTTTCATGTCTTTCACATTGATGTTGATGAGAGAACCGGTATTCCTACACCGCACGTGGATGTGATAGGAAGTCACTCGTTGTGGTTTGATGAAATTGCAGAAAGGTACGAAAAATTGTATCGATGCGGCAGATAAACCTTCAGTTATCTGTATTTCACGTATTGATACACCGCCGTAGATAAACCTTTTAGGGACAAAGATTAACTGTTGATCTTTAAGAGCATGGGTTTACCATACCCCCTAAAAAGCGAAAACCCGAGAGGGACTGTTGTCTGTCTCGGGTATCTAGATAGATTGTTGAAGGCGCATGATATTAAACCAGAGGGACCGTTCAACTGCTCTAACAAGGATTCTAGTAAAATATGGCAGAAAGTCAAGTCCCATATACCTATAACAACAGTGGCGAATTGAAGTCTAACTTATCGGAAGAACGATTTAAGCCCTTTCTGATGAAGGCAGGCTTCAATGAGGAATATGCTTTTAATCTATATTTATACAATGCAAGACTTGCGAAGTCCTTCTTGTATCCATTACACATCTTGGAAGTAACGCTTCGTAACAAGATGAGCGGTATTTTTTCCACTCTTTACGGTCCGGATTGGCCACGTTCCACCACCTTTCGAGGCGAGCTAAGTCAACAGAGCGAAGATGCGCTAGATAAGGGGATCCAGAGGGCGAATTCTCATGACACAAAAGACATCGTGGCAACCCTCACGTTTGATTTTTGGTCCAATCTTTTTCGTTCGGAGTATGACAGGCCATTTTGGCAGTCAAATATGCAAACATTACTGCCAAACACGACCAAAACACGGCATGAATTTCAGCAGCATGTCAGAGATCTGAATGGATTTAGAAATCGCGTCGCCCATCATGAGCCAATATATGGTCTAGATATTTCCAAATATCACAGAGACTTACTCGACGTGATTAAGTGGATAAGCGAAGAAACGCATGACTGGACAAAGCATCATTCAACCGTCAATGGTATTTTACGTACGTCACCTAGCGCCAATGGTGAGCCGAAACCTCATTTTGGCGAACGGTGTGATAACCAATTTTTGAGAGTCGACAACACCACGACACTGAACGATATCCCGAGCTGTCGATTTTATTATTATGACGGCGATGTGCCGCTGATCATTGAAAAATCGCACCTTCTCGATTTTATGCTCCGAAACAAAGAGTGTGATGGCACCTTAATGCTGGACTTAACGGAAATTACCTTTGGCAAGATCATTAGCACCCTTCAGCTGCCGTCAAACACTCAACGGTGTGGAAGTACTGAAAGTTTAATAAAAGCGAAACAGATATTTAAGCAACGAGGCATTGATTACATCATCGTTGAAGAGGCGAGTAATGTTATTGGCATCATAGCGAAAGCGCATAGACAATATTAATAAAGGAACGTAAGCCCAATAAAGCAACGTTCTCTTCCGTTATTCGGTTAACCAAAATGCTTTTGCCTATGACAATTGGGGCATAATGCGATTGCATTTTCCACGGTATCTTCCCCTCCATGGGCCAACTGTTGAATGTGGTGCACTTCTAGATAAGGGGATCCATCTTTTCTACGCGTAAAGGGCGCAGGGTTCTTGCACGAGCCACAGATGCCCTTGGCACGAAAGAGGACTTCAGCCACCACATCTGGGTTACGTTGAAATACGCTCACTTCAACAATGGAGGTCTGTGGGATTTTAGGCGCTTTTTGCAATCGACGTTGCCGCTCCTCAGCGGAACGTTGCTGAGCACGGGCAACGTCTTTCTCAAAGTCTTTGTCTATGTCAGAGAGTACCACCGCCTTTGGAGCGAGCAGTGCCGATAAAATATGCCTGACGCCGGTTGAGATAGGAGCTCTGAATGACACGCCTTGCGCACAAAAGTGGCGCTTAAAATTGCTCCAATTCTTATTCCCTTTTGTTTCATGGGGAAGTAACTCGCTCAGTACCAATTCATCCAGCGTGATTGATTTATCGGGGACGGTCACTTCTTGGAGATGAAAGCGTAAAGGACGATTAGAGGTGGGCTCATGATATCGACCTGTCACTTCGTACAACCCACACAGTTCAAACGTGGGCCACTCTTTTAGTTTTTGAATGATAAAGACTTTATCGTTCGGTTTTACGCGTTCGTACTTCCATCGTTGCTTCTCACTCAGTCCGTAGCCCATGTCAGTGGTAAATGCAGAAGTATTTTCAGGACCATGATAAGCATAATAATAGTGAGACATAACCTCTCCATGTCAGGCGTCTTTCAACATACTGCATATTGCATCAACGCCAATGAAATTGGAAAAGCCGGAATATGCGAAAATAAATTAAAGCGGACTATATCTTAATGTGAAAATAAACAACAGGTTGCTGGGAAATGGCTACGCGTGACGTTAAAAAAAGCAAAAAATAACGCTACCCAAGAAACGTTGCGTGAACGCGCCAAAAAGATAGGTTTTAAACGCGTCAAACATGCAGAACTGTGCTTGAAAATGTATTAAACATAATGTCTTCTTATGCGCCATTAGGCCCAAAATCGCGGTTGACGGTCTTTTTCCCCTGAACGTGCCATTTATCGCACTTTTCGCAAACCGACACTGACGACCCACAGGCATTGCCCCAAGAAACGTACACGGTGCATCAGCGCTGGGATGGCGCATTCGTGATAAGCTCCAAGTAAAAGGGGGGATCACACTTGCTTAAACCGTGAAGCGCTCCTTTCCCGCAACGGGCCTATGCCAAACGATAATGGAGCTTGAGTAGCATGACAATCCCAGGATCCCAGGCGCGGCTGGCGCAAATCGTCGAAGCGCTGGCGCGATTGGAAGAACAAAAAACGGCGTTGCTTAATGAACGTAGTGCGCTTTTGCAACAAAGCATGGCGCATCAAGCACAGTACTTCAGTCAATCTGAGACACCCGAGGCCAAAGTTGCCCTGTTTAAGCAATACTTTCGCGGACGCGAAGATGTCTACCCTTTCCGCTGGGAGTCTAAGCAAGGCAAAGCCGGATACAGCCCGTCCTGTGCCAATGAATGGCAAGCTGGGATCTGCAACAAACCCAAAACGGCATGTTCAGAATGTGCCCACCAAGCCTTCCATCGCTTTGATGACAGTGCCATTAATGCCCATCTTCGAGGGCAACGCACGATTGGGATCTACCCGTTAACGGCGCAAAATGAATGCTACCTGTTAGCGTTTGACTTCGATAAAACGGACTGGTTTGCGGCAATATCGGCACTGCGAAACGTGTGTGAGTCACTGTCTATTGGCTACTTAGTTGAGCGTTCCCGTAGTGGACAAGGCGGTCATTTGTGGCTCTTTTTTGAAAAAGCGACAGAGGCAAAATCCGCACGCCAATTGGGCACAGCGCTGCTCAATCTGACCATGGACACATATCCGGCTCTTAACTTTGACTGCTTTGACCGCATGTTTCCCAACCACGACGCCTTACCCAGCGGCGGGATGGGGAACCTCATTGCATTACCGTTACAAAAACAGCCTCGCTTGTCGGGGAATGCCTGCTTTATTGATGCTGACGGAGGCGTTGTCGAAGATCAATGGCAAGCACTGGCGGCGACGAGCAAGCTATCACCTGACACTATACGGCAACTACTCGAGCGTCTCGCCGATTATGTAGACGTGGAACCGCAAGTCGCCGAGTTAAAACCCTGGGAAAAATCGACGACCTTTAATACGCCTAAAATTGACGACTGCCCCGCGACAATCGACATCGTTGTGGCTGACAAGCTGTATATTGCTATTGCGGTTTTACCCAACAAACTGGTCGCAACGTTAAAGAAGTTAGCGGTGTTTGCCAATCCTGAATTTTTTAAACGCCAGGCGATGCGATTTTCAACGATTGGCGTACCTCGCTATCTGTGTGCGGCGCACATTGAATCGGGCTATCTGCACCTGCCCAGAGGACTAAAAGGACAAGTTGAAGCGTTACTGGAACAACAGGCTTGTACTATCCGATATCAGAATAAACGCTATGCGGGTCAGCGACTCCCGGCCCTGCGTTTTGAGGGCACGCTTCGCAGCCAGCAAGCGAAAGCGCTAAAAGCCTTACTGGAGAATGAACATGGACTGGTCATTGCGAATACGGGGTTTGGTAAGACCGTTGTTGCACTGGCATTAATCGCCAAACGCGCAGTCAATACATTGGTATTAGTGCACAATAAGGCGCTGGCGGAACAATGGATTGAGCGATGCAAGATATTCCTCAAAGACGCTGAGATGGGCTCCCTCTTAGGCGGAAAGAATAAATTAAACGGACGAATAGACGTCGCGACGTATCAAAGCCTGATCAGTAGAAATGGCATTGATATTCATGACAAAGTAGATAGCTACGGGCAAATTATTGTCGATGAATGCCATCACATTCCGGCCTCAAACTATGAAACGTTGTTAAAGAACGTCGCGCCTCAATTCCTGGTTGGTTTTACCGCGACGCCCAAAAGACAAGATGGGTTGGAAAAGCTAATGTATTTTCAACTTGGGGCGGTGTTATTTGAGTCTAAACCAGAGTCGGTAAAATTCAGTCAAACGGCCTATGGCTGTGATACCCAAATCGCCTTTCCTCCGTCTTGGGTGGATGGTTCGGAGCCGGTAAAAATCACCCAGATGTATCAATACCTGCAAGACAATGCGTCTCGAAATCAGCTCATCACGCGCAGCATTGCCCAGGCAATAGAAGCCAAGTATCAATGTCTGGTGCTCAGTGAACGTAAAGAACATATTGCAATACTCAGCGAGCAATTAAATACACAAGGTATCAATACTATTGAGCTGCATGGTGGCGTGAGTACTAAGATCCGTAAACAGCGGATTGAACAGATTCAGAAGGGATTACCTGAAAGGACTGTCATCATTGCGACGGGTAAATATGTGGGGGAAGGCTTTGACTTGCCTTATCTGGATACCTTGTTTTTGGCCCTCCCAATTTCATGGAAAGGGATTGTGGCCCAGTACGCTGGCCGTATTCAGCGTCACTACCCGAATAAAACAGAAGTAACGGTGCACGATTATATTGATGATTTTCCCATGCTACAGAGAATGTGGAAAAAGCGTGCTAATGGATATAAGGCCGTTGGGTATAGTGTCAAAAGGATCGGTAGCGGCAAAACTGACAAGCTTCTTTGACCCAGAATGCTAATCCATGTTTATCTAACTGGCTGCATAATTCGAAGTGTACTCCGTGGTATTTTTAATTCTTTTCTCGTTGATACCTACGATACATTACCCCTAATCATGAGCCGTTAATCGGCTCGCCAAAATCGCCAGCGCGGCTTGTTGATTGAGATACTGTGACGGCAATACCACGGAGCGGACAATTAAATCGGTAGGCACATGCAGAACTTCTACCCCGACATGGGTGGCAGCCAAGCGGGTGGTCGGCGATGGGATGATCGTAAAGACCAAATCAGCGGCAAACGACGACGGCATCGGCATGTCCTTACTTTCGCATGCGCTCGACCGTCAGGCCGTGGGCCTGGGCGAATGCTAGGACTTTGCCTTCAGTCGCGACCACATCATGCTGATAGCGACAGCAGAAAGCGATCCAACGTTGTTCCGGTTTGAAGACTGCTCGCACATCATTCAAGCCATGATCAATGCCATATTGAGTGGTATCGATGGGAACGGCCTCATGGGCGTGAAAGTGTTCCTGCGCAAACTGGGTCAGCAGAGGGCGAGGCTCCGTGTCTGCACCCACCTTCCATACAAAATTGCAATACACTGTCATGGTGTCTCCTTTATGCTGGGTCGAGGGAAACATCACTGACCCGGATACGTTGCACGGTCACGTGTGCCGCACGCCACTTTGCCAGTTCGCTGTCCAATAACACCCGTTGTAATGAGCGCACGCAGCCCTCTTTGAGTGGATGCAGTATCGAGATCTCCCCATTTGAGGCCGTCCAATGATAGCTACCTTCTTTCGTATGGATAGGTACAGCACCTTGTCTTGCGCAGTGAACGCTAATCGAATTGTCATTGAAGAGCGTGACGAGACAAACCTGGGTAGCGGCGTTGTTAGCGGTTAGTGTGTAAAGTAGCCAACCATCGGGGTAAATGAGCATGTCATGCTATCGTGTCAGTGATATCTCTCTTTACGCTAGTATAAGGTAAGGATTAGATCAATAGTCTTTTATAAACAATGAGTTAGTATCACTTTGATACTAACTCCCGCACGGACTGTGGTCTGCGGCTATGTGCTTGTTATTACGCTAGAACTTAACATGGACTCGGATAAACGGCTGGTCAATAGGCCCATTTGAAGGCCACGACTGACGCGTTAAAAGAGGAGACAGAAGTAGGAGCCACAAGATCGTGGTGTGATCGGGACAGTGTTGTGTTTGCGGGTGCGACCGTTGTATCAGAATGAATTTTTTGTGCTGAATAGGGATTACTGTTTTGCTTTAATATACATGAGGTTATGTTTGAAATTTTCGTTGTGTTGTGAGTTAATACTTTGAAGATAATAGATGAATGTGGTTGACGGGCGGCATGCATATCACTACTATTATAAGCAACACGCCCGCCAAGCCTCTTAACAATGCTCAAATTGTGCGGGCTTTTTTATGCCTGAATTTTACGTCATGGAAGATAAGGCATAATGAATCAATTCAACAAACCCGCGGTTAGTATTACAGAACAAATCGGCATTCTTCAGCACCGCGGTCTAGCCATTCAAAATCCAGAACGTGCGGAAAGATATTTAGAAGTAATAAGCTATTTTCGCCTTAGCGCATATATGCGCCCATTCCAAAAGAATATAAACGAACAAGTTGTAGATCATCAATTTAAAGATGGAACTGAATTTAAACAAATAGTGGACTTGTACGCTTTTGATAGAGAATTGCGGCTGCTCATTATGGACGCTATTGAGAGAGTAGAAGTTGCAATCCGAGCTACCTTGAATAACGTTATGGCTAACAAGCATCAAACTGATGATATATGTAGTGGCTCCCACTGGTACTTGAATGAATCATTATTTAAATCCTCATACCAGCACAAACGACTGTTGAAAGAAATCGAAGACAAGCAATCAAAAGAATCCAACGATCTTCAGAGAGATGTAAAAAAGATTGAACGAACTTCCGTTTCTGCCGAAGTTAAAGATCGGCGGATTGAAAAAAGAGTCCGAGAGAATTATGCCCGCTTCTACCAACATACATATGATTCTCCTAAGTTAATGCCAGGTTGGGCGATGGTGGAAGAATTAACTCTTGGAAGTATATCTCACCTATATCGAGGGCTAGCAAAAGATAATGACCGTAAAGATATCGCTAGAAGATTTGACTTACCTCAAGAGGTTCTTGAAAGTTGGTTGCATACGCTAAACTTTGTGAGGAATTGTTGCGCACATCATAGTCGACTTTGGAATCGAGAATTGTCTGTTCAGCCTAAGATTCCAAATGGTGATAATTGGCAGTTGCCAGACAGACTTGAGCCCAGCCAAGTTCAGCCTAAGCGTCGTATTTATATGGTGTTACTTATGTTAGGTCACCTAATGAGGCAGGTTAGTCCAGATAGTCAATGGCATAATAAAGTAAAAGCGCTAGTTACACTCCATCCCGAAGTGCCAAAATTTCCTATGGGCTTTCCAGATGATTGGCTCAACCACGAATTCTTCAGCAGTTAAGTATCGCGAGACATCAAAAACATCTCGATGAAATACGGGTTTTGCAAAGTCCATGTGAGATTCAGTAAAATTATTCATACTAGAATGTCTTCGTTTTAATTTGATATTTATAGAAATCGAATGGGTTTTATTCAGAGGTCTATAAGGCTACTTTGTCTTCGTTTTAGTTAAGCCGGTTCATAGCACCGTGACTTAAAATAAACATTGCTCAGTTACAACATAGTTTACCAAGCCTTTCACCTAATAAGGCGACAAATTGCAACCATGTTAGGGTTACAATGCATGAAATTAGTAGAACCAATTTTTAAACTAGAGTTTCAATGTGGGAAATGTTTGAAAAAGCTCCTTTGACCAATTGTAACAAGACTGAACCAATGGATTTGAAGTACTTTGCTTCGGGCAAATGAACCAGTATCCTGAATTTGAATAGAAAAGCTGGTTACTCAAAAGGCGGAGTTTTTTGTTATTTACCCAGCTGTTTATTGCCGGAAACAATCCCATAGCAATACCAATTCCTGTTTGTGCAGATTTAATCACCGAAAAATATGAATCACAGACAATGATTTCTTTCGGTTTGATGTCCGGAAAAATAAATCGCCACTCCTTGATGTTTTCATCAGTCGTTAGAAGAACTTGATCTTCAACCTGCTCTTTTAATGTTTTGTTTCGCTTCACCTGACTCATCGCATATTCTTCTGAACAAACTGGGCTAATCTGGACTTTACATAACAACCTAGATTGCAGCTCATGCCAATTTCCTGTACCAAATCGGATAGCAGCATCAGCTGAATTTGAATCAAAATTAATGTACTCGGTACCCGTAGAAATTCTTAACTCAGCGCGAGGTTCCATTCTTTTATAACTCCCGAATTCAGATAATAAGTGCACCACTCATGGTTAAACGGTGACAAGACGATCAACTGCCTATTGGTGGTATTCTAAAGTCGCCAAACCAATAGAAGTAAGCACCATGAGTTATAAGCAGTTGATCGAGGGACAACGATACCAGATTGAAGCCTATCTGCGCGAGGGTTTAAGTTACAGAAAGATCGGTGAACGATTAAATGTGAGCCATAGCACG
>Ga0256829_1001862_pt1 | contig 16520 bp, 17 predicted proteins | sample 131447metaG_FD_185979 | JGI IMG/M metagenome (GOLD analysis project Ga0256829, IMG submission 185979) | Hydrothermal vent microbial communities from Lau Basin, Pacific Ocean - 131-447 | ecosystem: Environmental > Aquatic > Marine > Hydrothermal vents | place: Pacific Ocean: Lau Basin | collected...
AGCCACATAGAGATCCAGCTTGCCTGTGGCATAGTAGTCCAAGAAAAAGAGGGGTTCTGCACCTTGAACAATCAAGTCATTGACGCACATAGCAACCAAATCGATGCCGACTTTGTCATGCTTTTCGCTATCGATCGCCAAGCGGAGTTTTGTGCCAACACCATCGGTACCACTCACCAATAAAGGATGTTTGTATTTGTGGATTGGAAGTTCAAACAGGGCACCGAAGCCACCCAAGGAGGCATTCACTTCAGGGCGAGCTGTGGCTTTAGCGATAGGTTTGATGAGATCGACAAGGGCGTTACCAGCGTCGATATCGACACCAGCATCTTTATAGCTGATAGAAGGGGTTTCGGTTGTCATAGTAAAAGTCTTTACAGATTGAAATGGCGGATATTATAACTGTTTATGCCATGGAATTTTAATTTTTGCAACAGCGTTTCGGTTATGATATTGCATTGTTGTTAAGGTATGAGAGGTGAGTATCTCCGTGTTTTTGTTTAATCGTTGCAATCAAGTTGGTATGACTATTTTATACCTCTTACTATTGAGTTTCTATTCACTATCGAGTCAGGCACAAACAGCATTAACAACGGATTTTTATCAAGTGGTATTGAAGTTGACACCTGAAACCTCAACGGAAACGATGCCAACTTCTTCGGCACAGCAATTGAATCGCTATTTAAAAGAAGGAATGTCCAAACTGTTAGTTAGGTTAACGGGGAGTCGCCAAGTATTAAAGGATGCGGCAACACAGCCACTTTTAAAAGACCCTAAGAAATGGTTGCAGCGTTATACTTTTCAGCCCCGCAAAGAGGAGGGGGTTGTGGTGGGGCAGAATCTGGTATTGGTGTTTGATCGCCAACGCATTTTGCAGTATTTTCAACAGGCGGGTTTAGTGATCTGGCCTTATCATCGTCGCCCTCATTTATTAGCACTGGGGACTTATGAAGTTGAAGGATTAAAAGTTCCACTGGATCAGCGGGGCATTGAGTCACATCTCAATTTGGATTTTCGTCCAGTCGCTGAAGCACTGGGTTTGCCTGTTGATGTGCCTGAGGAACTTACACCACTTTTGCCTGATGAAAATATTGAGGGAACGACAGATGAGACGACCTCTAAGGTTTCAGTAGATATTTCCCCTTTAATGTGGCAGAGTTTGCCTGAATTTGAAAGCAAGTTATCGCTTTTGCAAACCTTACTTTCAAATAAAGCTGAAGAGGGGGTGATTCTATTTAAGTTGAGGTCGCTGGGGGAGGGTTATCAATTAACTTATGAATTGTATGACAAGCAGTTTCAGCAGTTGCCTGAGCATTCCTTGCATGAAATTGTTTTACCTAAAACGATTCAATCTCAAAATTTAGAAAAGCTGTATCAGCAGATGATGAGCGAGGTGGTGGAGTATTTTTCTGAACCTTATCGAGCGCAAGCATCGGTTTTGGGTGAGGTGATTTTGAAGGTTCAACCTGACGCTTCAAAAAAAACGGCTTGGCAAACAGAACAGCTCTTTCAAACTGAGAAAATTTTAGCAGGATTGAAGCCCACACTCCATGATGTGAAATTAACGACCTTGACAAGTTATGAGGCGCAATTTGAGATTACTTATCAAGGGGCTTTTGAGGAGATGATAAAATTGTTAACGCAACGAGTGCCTTTATATCTAATTCAAGCGGATGCATTAACGGGTGTCCTCCAGATGCAATTGGCACCGATTCAGAATATGGTTCCCTCCCCCTCTGTAGACACCCCAGTTCAACAATCCATTGAGCAGCAGCTGAAGTTAGAATTTCAGCAAGCGGTTCAGAAAATGGAGTAAGACTGATGTTTGTGCAGATGCCTTTGAAGATTGAACTGCGGGATGAAGCGGCTTTTGAGACCTTTGTCTCCCCCAGTGAACAAGTGGCAGTGGCCTTGCATCATTTTCAGCAGAGCCTTGGCCAGCCAAGTGGCGAGGCGTTCTACCTTTTTGGTTCTGCGAGTGTTGGCAAAACACATCTTTTGCAGGCGGCTTGTCGGTATTTATCAAAACAGGGTAAGCAGACGGTCTATTTCCCTTTAGCTGATGAACATTTGCCTTTGATTCCTGATGTGTTGATCGGATTGGAGCAGGTGAGTTTGATCTGTTTGGATGATGTGGATCGGGTGATTGGCGATGCTTCTTGGGAGTTGGCATTGTCAAGTTTGCTCTCTAAAGCGGCGATTGCTGGGCACCAGGTGGTGCTCTCTGGTCATCAGCCTATGGAAACTTGGCAGTTTGCCACCACCGAATTGAATCGTTCCGTGCTGAATGTATTGCCCATTGCTTTGACGCCTTTAACGGAACCCGCAGATTTGGTTTTGGCATTACAAAAGCATGCAGAAAGAATCGGCCTGCAACTGCCCAAAGAGGTTGGGCGTTATTTGGTTAAGCAGTTTTCGGAGGATGTGGAGGAGCTACTTTCGGTGTTACAATTGCTGGCACAGCAAAGTTTAGTGGCTCAGCGTCGACTGACCTTGCCGTTTGTTAAACAAGTTTTAAAAGGTTCATAAATGAAAAAGATTTTAAGCATTATTGGTTTGATTGGTGGATTGTTGGTAGCGAGTCAGAGTCTGGCGGGCAAGCCTGTTGATGTTGACTTTGTGGATTTGGACGGACAGTCGGTTAAGTTGTCGGATTTTCGTGGTAAATGGGTGGTTGTGAACTTTTGGGCGACTTGGTGTCCACCTTGTAATATAGAAATTCCTGAATTGAGTTTTTTTCATGATCAGCATAAAGATAAGGATGCCGTCGTTTTAGGTGTGGATTATGAAGAGGGCGACCCTCAGCGGATTAAAGCTTTTATTAAAAAGAAAATGATCAATTATCCGATTGTGCGTTTGCCAGGAAAAATTGATGGGCGAACCACACCTTTTGGCCCTCTGAAAGGATTGCCCACGACCTATATGGTTTCACCGAAGGGTGTGGTAGTTGCCGCGAGAACGGGAATGGTGAATCAGAAAATGTTGGAAGATTTTTTAAAGAAAATGCAAGGTAGATAATTGTTATTTCTGAGGGGGAGGCATGCGTAAATTTTTGATAGGACTCTTATCATTTGTACTGCTTTATGGTCAGTCCTCGGCTTTTGCGAGTGAAGATTTTTTTGATGAAAGTTTTGGCAACTTTCAAGAAGAGTTAGCCGCAGCGAAAGCTTCGGGTAAGCAGGGGGTTTTTCTGTTTTTTGAAATGGATGAATGTCCCTTTTGCCATCGCATGGAGACCACTATTTTAAATCAACCAGATGTGATTGATTTTTATAAAAAGCACTTTGTGAACTTTGCTATCGATATCGAAAGCGGTGAGCCAATGGTGGATTTTCAGGGGCGGGAAACGACCTATAAAAATTGGGCAGAAAAAACTTTTCGTGTACGGGCAACGCCGACCATGATGATATTTGACCTGCAAGGTCATCCTTTAGTGAAATATATTGGCCCTACCCGTAATAAGCAGGAGTTCATTTGGTTGGGTCAGTATATTGTCAGTGGTGCGAATCAAAAAATGTCCTTTACCCGATATAAGCGTCAAATGAAACATCAGCAACAATGAGGCTTAAGAGATGAAAAAATCGGTGGGTATCAAGCAGGGAGTCTTTTCTCTTTTATTAGGGATGATGGCTTTCCCTGTTTGTTCTGCTGAGTCTAATTTGATGCTGTCTGATCTTGGCGATTTCAATCAACCAAGTGAACCGATTTCTGAAAAAAATGTCAAAACTCCCAGTCCTGGTGCACCAAATTTGACAAAACCAAAAGTGGATGTACCTTATGATGTGAATCAGACTTTAACCGTGGCTGATCTTTTCAAAGTGCCTGTTAAAAATGCCCCTTCGGTATTGTTAGCACAAGCAAAAATTGAACGATTGCAGGCGCAAGCCGCAGGTGTATCGGCTCAAAATAGCACACACCTCAATTTAGAAGGCCGACTTTCTTGGCGTGAATATCAAAATCAAGCACAAGATAATCCTCGTTTGGTATTACACCTCTCTAAAAACTTATATGATGGTGGACAATTGTCCCAAGCTAGGCAAGCAGCAGAGATTGCGGCTCAAGCGAGTGAGCAATCTTTGTGGTTAAGTTCAGGGCAGTATCGTCAGGCATTATTAAAAGCCTATTTTCAAGTGTTACTGGCTGATATGCAGTATCGTGTACTCAATGAACGCATGGCGGTGGTGTATGTGGGGTTGGATAAAGCCAAAGATCAGAATGAAACAGGAGAAGTTTCTGATATTGATTTGGCTAAAAAGCAGTATGACTATCAGCAGATTCTTACTCAAAGAAGTCAAGCAGAAATGGCACAGCGGCAAACCCGCTTGGCATTGGCTAATCTACTTGGTTTTCCTGATGCCATACCTGATAAGTTACAAGTGCCTAACTTAAAATCTATTCACCTAACCATACAACGGCTTCCAGCATTGGGAGTTTTGCAGAAGTTGGCTTTGCAGCGCTCCCCTGCATTACTGGCTTTACAAAAACAGGTTGCGGCAGCACAAGCCAAGATGGCTTCAGCCAAAGCCAAAGGCGGAAGTCGTATCAGTGCAGATGCTTGGGTAGGGGCTTTAAGTGCTTATCCAGAACGCTTTGAAGGGCACTGGAGACTTGATTTAAATATAGTGGCTCCTTTATATGATGCAGGAGAAAACAAGGCAGACATTGCTCAGGCAAGAGCCGGTTTGCATCAAGCATTAGCTCGGTTACAAGCTAAAACGCAACAGATTCGGGATGCAGTGTCTGCTGATTATTTTCAGCTTAAGTTAGCACAAAAGCAGCAGCAACAGAATCAAGCTTATGGTGATTATGCTGATCTCTATTTAGATTACAGCCGTGCTTTATATGAGTGGGAGGAGAAGACCGATTTGGGGGATGCGATGGTGCGATTGTCTGATGTGGATGCCCAGGCCTTAAAAACTGAACTAGAGATGGCACTGGCGTGGACAGATTTATTGTTGCAATTAGGGGTTGAACCTGCTCCTAATTGGCAGGTGCAGGCAGTTAAATCCCTATTTGCTCAGATGAAGTAAGTCTTATTGTTGAATAGGAGGTTCTTCTCTTGTTTGTACTTGAGCCATTTCGGCTTCTGTAAAGAGCTGATCAATGTCCTCTTTATTGTAGCGTTCATGACGATTGCACATCTCGTTGTGAATCACCACTTCTCCTTCTTTTTCAAGAATTTGATTAACCTCTTCTCGTCCTAGGTTGAGTAGCATCGCATCAATTTTGGCTTTGTCATGGAGGCACTCATATTGCACTACCTCTTCAGGGAAAAGCTCAACGGTCTCTTCATGGAAAAGACGATGCAATAGGTCTTCGGCTTTAAGGCTTAGAAGCTCTTCAGACTTAACTGTGCTGGCAAGGTGAGTCACTCGATTCCATGCATCGGCATCTTTTTCATCGGTATCAGGCATTTTTTGTAACAGTAAGCCAGCGGCAGCTTGCTCATCAGCCGCAAGCCAAAGTTTGGTTGGGAGCTGATCTGATTGGCTCATAAAGGTTTCAAATGCCTCAGCAACACTTTCTCCTTCTTGCGGTACATAGGATTGATAGAGGGTGTTAGTGTCATCATTTTCGAGCGTGACTAAAATTTGTCCACTGCCCATTAGTTCTTTTAAAGAAGCATTTTCTGGCAAGCTATCTTGGGTTTTAGCCACGCCTTTGATTTTTAAATCATGGGTCACTTCCACCACCAGTAGGCGTATAGGGCCTTCACCCATCATCTGCAAAGTCAACTTTCCACGGTGTTTCATACCACTGGCCAGCATCACAGAAACTGCCGTGAGTTCACCTAGAAATTGCGTCAGTACAGGTGGGTAGTGACGATCGGCAATCATCTCCTGCCAAGCATTGGTTAGGCGTAGGTGTTCACCACGGATATTGTGTTCTTTAAATAAAAATCGGTGTAAATGGTTCATTGTTCCTCCTGAAAGCTTTTTTATGAGTGCTTTATAGCGCCGCTTTGGCTTGCGTATCCGCATGGTATGATGAGCGAACCATCGGACCTGCGGCAACATGGGTAAAGCCCATCTCATAGCCTGCGGTTTCAACCGCTTTGAATTCTTCTGGTGTCCAATATTTTTTGACTGCTAAGTGGTAGTTGCTTGGTTGTAAATATTGGCCAACGGTCAACATTTCAACCCCGTGATTTCTTAAATCTTGCATCACTTGAAGTAACTCGTCAAAAGTTTCCCCCAGCCCCACCATCAGGCCTGATTTGGTAACTACTTCTGGCTTGAGGGTTTTGTAGCGTTGTAGGAGATCTAAAGAGGCTTGATAGTCGGCACCAGGTCGGGCTTCTTCATACAGCCGTGGCACGGTTTCTAAATTATGGTTGAGAACATCAGGTGGGGTTTCTGCAAGGGTGTTAAGGGCAACGGTGAGTCGCCCTCTAAAGTCAGGCACTAAGATTTCCACTTTTGTCTCTGGGGCGTGCTGGCGAATTTCTGTAACACACTGTGCAAAGTGTGCAGCACCACCATCTCTTAGGTCATCTCTATCCACCGAAGTGATGACGACATAGTTGAGGTGCATTTTGAGAATGGTTTTGGCAAGGTGTTCGGGTTCGTTTTGATCCAGTGGACGAGGGCGACCATGGGTGACATCACAGAAGGGACACTTTCGGGTGCAGATGTCGCCCATAATCATAAAGGTTGCGGTGCCGTGTCCAAAGCATTCGCCGAGGTTGGGGCAGGAGGCTTCTTCACAGACGGAGTGTAGATTATTTTCTCGTAGAATTTGTTTGATTTCGCTGACCCGACCAATGTGTTGTGCTTTTGGAAGCTTGGCCTTAATCCAGCGAGGTTTTTTGAGCTTGGGCGCTTCAGGATCAGGGCGGTGTTTGAGCGATTTAGTCTTATAAGCCCCTTTAGGCATTTCGGCATTTTGTTGTTTGAGACTTTTGGGCTTGATTTGATCCAGCGGAATTTCTTGGTAGTTAGGGGCATTCATTGTGCATTCAGCTCGCTTTTTATGATTTGGAGTAAATCGGTTTGGACATTTTGGATGGATGTTTTTGGAATCAGGGCTTTCAGTTGGGTCATCTGCATGCCTTCCAAACCGCATGGGTTAATGGCTTGAAATGGGGTAAGGTCCATATCGACATTCAGGGCTAATCCATGATAGCTTCTCTGTTTGCTGATTTTCAGTCCTAAGGAGGCGATTTTTTGACCATTAACATAGACACCAGGGGCATCGGCTCGGGCATGGGCTTTAATATTGTATTGAGCCAAAAGCGTGATTAAACTCTGCTCCATTAAAGTGACCAGCTGCCGAACCCCCATTTTACGCCGTTTAAGGTCAATCAGAAAGTAGATAATTAACTGGCCAGGGGCGTGATAGGTAATCTGACCGCCTCGGTCGGTTTGAATAAGGGGAATCTTAGGGTCAGGGTTGAGCAGATGTTCAGGTTTGCCATTGAGACCTTGGGTATAGATCGGTGGATGCTGCACAACCCACAGTTCATCGGATGTGTCGACCTCTCGTTGTTGGGTGAATGCTTGCATTGCCTGCCAGGTGTCAAGGTAGGGCTGTTGGCCGAGTTCTCGAATGATTAAAGTGGCAGGCATAGCGGGACTGGGGATTTTGAGAAAATCTACAGCGTCATCAGAACATCGGGATGTTCTTTGAGGTCAGCGTAAATGGCGTGGAGTTGCTTTAGGTTTTCGGCGGTGAATTTGACATTGACCGAGGTGAATTTGCCGTTTTTAGAATCATTGGTACGGACGGCCCCTTTTTCTAGACCTGGCACATGTTTTTGGGTGATGTCAAAAACGGTATCGATAAATCCCTCTTCATTTCTGCCCATCGCTTTGAGTTCAAATTCACAAGGGAAGTCGTAAAGCGCTTCATTGTCAGGTGTATGCAGATCTTTGGTATCTGGGTCTTGTGCATTGGTGGGTTGCTTTTCATCTGTCATCGGTGAGCCTCCAAAAATTGATTTTTAAAGTTTTGGTAGTGCTGTTTAAAAGTTTTCCAAACTTCCCCAGGCTTGCCTGTGCCAACAGGTTGACCATTGAGTTGGGTGACGGGGAGTGCCTCTTTGGTGGAACTGGTGAGCCAAATCTCGTCAGCATGCGCTAGGTCACTTGGGAGTAGCTCGGTTTCATGAAGGGGGAAGTGATGTGCTTTGGCAATGGCTTCAATCACTTGGCGAGTAATCCCAGGGAGAAGTTTATTGCCCGTCGGCGGGGTGAAGAGTTCGCCATTTTTTACCATAAAGACATTACTGGCAGTGCCTTCAGAAACGGTCCCATCTCGGGCGATCAGAATGGCATCATCGGCTCCAGCCTGTTTGGCGGCGAGTTTCATCATCACATTGGGAAGAAGGGTGATCGCTTTAATGTCGCATCGAAGCCAGCGAATATCTTCCAGTGTAATTACTTTAATGCCATTTTGTAAAACTTGCTCAGGGATCGGTTTAAGCGGGTTAGTATAGGCATAAACAGTAGGGGTGAGGTTCTCTTCTGGCAGATGTTCTCGGTGAAGCTGGATACCTCGAGTGACTTGTAAATAGAGAAACTGATCTTCCCATGGATGTTTTTCTATCAAGCTTTCACAGAGGATTCGCCATGCTGAATCCGCCATGGGGTTGGGGATTTGAGTGGCGGCAAGACTATTTTTAAAGCGTTGCAGGTGGGCATCAAACTCAAAGATTTTGCGTTGATAGACGGGAATCACTTCATATACACCGTCTCCAAATAGAAAACCACGATCTTGCGTGGAGATGCACGCCTCGTCAATGGGGCAGAAATGACCGTTAATATAGGCAATTTGCTGTGTCATCTCTGCGTCCTTATAGCCCAATCATGGCGAGGAGTGATTGGAAAAGTTGTTTAATCTGATCGGTCAAGCGTTTAAAAAAGGAGCCTTGTTCCACTTCGTCCAGTGCGACCAAAGGTCTTTCGGCAATGACTTTTTCATTCAGTGTGACTTTTAAGTTGCCAAGTTTCTGCCCTTTTTTCACAGGGGCTTTAATATCGGGTTGGACATCGGTCTGTTTTTGGATGAGTTTGAATTGCCCTCGTGGCGTGGTGACATAGAGATCTTGAGTCAGGCCAAGACCAACCGTATCTCGTTTGCCTTCCCAAACGCGAGCTTCAACAATGCGTTGACCTGCTGAATAGAGTTTGTGCGTTTCAAAGAAACGGAAGCCGTAGTTGAGGAGTTTTTGGCTTTCTCTCACTCGTTTGGCGGCACTGTCTGTACCGAGCACGACGCTGATTAAACGCATATCGCCTCTTTTGGCGGAAGCGACCAAGCAGTAACCTGCGCTATTGGTATGACCGGTTTTCAGTCCATCGACACTTTCATCTTGCCATAGGAGCTTGTTGCGGTTGTATTGGGTAATGCCGTTGTAGGTGAATTTTTTTGTAGCATAGATTTTATACTGTTCTGGGAAGTCATGAATAATGGCGTGCGCAAGGATAGCGAGGTCTCGAGCTGTGGCATGATGCCCTTTATGAGGCAGTCCTGTGGCATTTTGAAAATGGGTATTTTTCATCCCAAGCTGTTTGGCATAGCGATTCATCAGCTCGGTAAAGGTCTCTTCTGAGCCGGCAATATGTTCCGCAAGTGCGACGGTGGCATCATTGCCAGACTGGATATCCATGCCTTTAATCAGGTCGCCCACTTTGACTTTTTTGCCCACTTCAATAAACATTTTCGAGCCAGGCATCTGCCAAGCTTTTTTGCTGATGGTGACTTCATCATCAAGGTGAATATTGCCTTGTTTGAGTTCGTTATAAACGATATAGGCGGTCATCATTTTGGTTAGGCTGGCAGGCTCGACTTTTTTATCAGGATTTTTGCTGGCCAAAATCGCACCGCTATCATAATCCATCAAAATATAAGCTTTGGCGGCAATGGGCGGTGGAGAGGGTACGACATGCGGAACGGGTGGGTTCTTGATTGTATCTGGCTGGGGCATTTCGGCTTGGACAAGGTTGCTCAAGAATAATGAGAAAAATGTCAAAAAGGGTAAAAGGAATTTCATAGTTAAGTCTGTCCTGTTGATTGAGTCATTGAGCAAAAATGAAAGGCGTAATTTACCATATTTCGGTAAAAAACAGAATTGCTCAAGTCAGATTTCCATTATTTCGCCAGCATTTTCTTATGGGTGTGAATGGACATCAAAATTCCAAAGCTAATCATCAGGGTGACCATGGCACTACCGCCATAACTGATAAGCGGCAGAGGAAGTCCAACAACGGGTAGGAGTCCGCTGACCATGCCGATATTGACAAAGATATAAACAAATAGTGTCATGGTCAGGCTGGCCGCCACGAGGCGAGTGAAGTTGTCTTGGGCTCGACTGGCAATATAAAGTCCTCTGCCAATGACGAAAGTATAAAGGAGGAGTAACAACCCAACGCCAATGAGTCCGAATTCTTCAGCATAGACAGAGAAGATAAAATCGGTGGTGCTTTCGGGGAGAAAGTCTAGGTGAGCTTGCGTACTGCCCATAAAGCCTTTACCTTCCAGTCCTCCCGAACCAATGGCAATTTTGGACTGAATGATATGATAGCCTTTGCCCAGCGGGTCACTTTCGGGATTAAGGAAGGTGAGTACGCGTTGTTTTTGGTAGTCGTACATAAAGTGCCATGCGATGGGTGCTGAAAGAATGGTGGTGGCGATTGTGCCTAAAATGATTTTCCAGGGAAGCCCTGCAAAATAGATGACGAAAAGGCCGCTCATTGCAATGAGGAGTGAGGTGCCTAGATCGGGTTCAACCACGATGAGTCCTGCGGTTAATGCAATCATGCCACCGCCTTGAAGCAGTTTTTTTGTGGAGGGTGGGAAGGTTTCGTAAGCATAGAGCCAAGCGACCATCATGGGAAGTACCAGTTTCATCAATTCGGAAGGTTGGAATTTGATAACACCAAAGTCTAGCCAGCGTTGAGCGCCTTTGCCAATATGACCAAACAGGAGGACGGTTACCAGCATTAAAATGCCGATGAAGAAGAGCCAGGGGGTAACCATACTCATAAAGTGGGGGGGGATTTGAGCAAAGATAATCATCAGTATGAGTGCCAGTGTGATGCGAATTAGGTGGTTCTGAATAATGTGTGGATTGCCATCGGAGGCGCTGTAAACCACTATAGTACTTACAGCCAGTAGTGCTATCACGCCGAGTAGAAGCCATGGATCAAGATGCAGGCGAGCTATCCAGCTTTTGTTAGGTCGATAGACATGTTGTTTTTGATGAAGGGGTATTTTCATGGTATTGAATTCAGTGTTGTCTTGTGTAAAAAGGGGGTGTCTGTGCAGTGCTGTAAATAGTATTTGGCGACTTTAATCCCTAAAGGAGCGGCTTTGAGTGAACTGTTTTCAACAATCACGCTAACAGCAATTTGTGGCTTTTTGACCGGAGCAAAACCGATAAATAGGGAGTGGTCTCGTAGGCTTTTTTTGATATTGTTGGCATCATATTCTGCATCTTTCAAACTAAATACCTGTGCCGTTCCTGTTTTACCCGCCATGGTAAAGGGGAGGTGGTGGGCGTATTTGTGGGCGGTACCGTGAACACTGTGCAATACATGGGTCATGGCTTTTATGACAGTATTCCAGTTGTGAATGTCCTTAATCGGAATTTGCTGTGGAGTATCGCTCTCTTCTGTTAAAGGAGGGGGTTGAATATTGAGGTGTGGGCGGACAATTTGACCATGGTTGGCTAAAATGCTAGTGGCCTTAGCCAATTGGAGCGGGGTGGCGAGCATATAGCCCTGTCCAATAGCGGCAATCACGGTTTCTCCACGATACCAAGGTTTGCCTTTGGTGGCTTTTTTCCAAGCTTGGGAGGGAAGAATCCCTGATGCTTCTTTAGGAAGATCAATACCCGTTTTGTGTCCAAAGCCGAATGGGTAAAGAATATCATGCAGCGTATCAATTCCCATTTTAAGTGCAAGATCATAAAAATAGGTGTCGCATGATTGGGTAATGGCGGTATCAAGATCGACAAGCCCGTGTCCACGGCGTTTCCAGTCACGATAGCGATGTCCTGCAAACTCTAAATAGCCTGGGTCGTAAATCTTTTTTTGTGCAGTGGTTAATCCCCTTTCTAAAGCGCCGAGTGCGACAAATGGTTTGACCGTTGAACCAGGGGGGTACTGCCCATTGATGGCTCGATTGATAAAGGGTTTCTGTTTGTTATGAAGTAGACGGTTGTAATTGATTTGACTAATGCCATCAACAAATAGATTGGGGTCGTAGGTGGGTTGACTGACATAAGCGAGGATTTCTCCATTCGTCGGATTCATCGCAACAATTGCTCCCTTTTTTCCCGCAAGTAGGCTTTCAGCATATTTTTGAAGGCGAATATCAATGGTCAGTTGAATATCTTGTCCAGGTACAGGAGGGACTGCGCTGAGTTTTCTGAGTACCCGTCCTTTGGCATTGGTTTCAATATATTGCAGGCCCGGTTTGCCGTGCAATTGTGTTTCATAAAATTTTTCAATGCCAGATTTACCAATGGAGTCGGTGCCTCGATAGATTTCAGGATCGAGTGTTTTGAGTTCATCCATATTGATGCGGCTGACATAGCCAATGGCATGGACAGCGGTGCTACCGAAGGGGTAGTAGCGTTTCAGTCGGGCGGCCAGTGTGATACCTGGTAATTTGTGTGTGTTGACTGCAATCACTGCGGCTTGTTTTTCGGTTAAGTAGAAGGGACTGAGGGTTTGATTGAAGGTATTGGTATGGCGCATATTTTGAGCAAATTTAGCCATTTTTTTCTCAGAGATACTGGGAAGGAGTGTTTGAAGTTGCTTCACTAAGGCGTCAATATCCATGTGGCGTTCACGGGTGAACTTGAGAATATAGGTTGGCTGATTATCTGCAAGTAGAGTGTGGTTGCGGTCATAAATTTTACCACGCGTTGGAGGGATCACTGTGAATGAGATGCGGTTTCCTTCTGCCATGCTGTGATAGTGATTGAAGCTTAGGATTTGTAGATAGATCATTCGACCTAAAATGATGGCAAAGCAGAGGAGTACAAATATAAAGGCAATCCAAAGGCGCTGTTTAAACAGATATTTTTGTTTTGAATTTTCTTGTTCATCTAAAAAGTGTTGAGGAGACAGCATAGCAATTTAAATTAGTTGGCGCGCTGTAAGAGCAATTGGTAAAGGAAGGCTAAGATTGGCCAGATCAAGAGTGTGGTTAAGGGAGAGGTGAGCCAATATAGCCATTCTGAGGAAGTCGTCAAACTTGGTTGTAGAAAGAGCCAAAGCCCGCCTTGATAGAGGTAGAAAAGAGGAATCAGTGCCAAAGCTTGCTGAAAGAGGGAGACGCTACGAAATTGTAAGCGGAAGCGTAAAAGGATAAAAAGCAAAGTGCTGAATAATAAGGCATGAACCCCCAGTGTACTTTGGGTGAGGGTGTCGTACATCAATCCGAGTAAAAAAGCAGAGGGGATGAAGGTCGCATTGAGGTTAAAGTTACTCCAATATAGCACGGTGAGCAGGCTGATAGAGGGGAGCCAGTACAGCCAGTGTGAGCTGATCAGCATGGCATCCAGAATAATAGCAAAAAGATAGCTTCCCAAAACGAGAGAAGAGGGAGGAGGTGTGTTGATGGCACTTGTATGTGTCATTTGGTTTGACTCTGTCTAGGTTTGGTGAGAACTAATACTTTGTAAGTACTGGTGATTTTGGCAATGGGGTGTGCGGTGACTTCTAAATAGGGGGAGGCAGGTTGTGCGGTAATATGATCAATTTTTGCAACAGGGAAGCCTAGCGGAAAGACACCGCCTAGGCCAGAACTTTCGATTAAGTCGCCCACTTTTAAGTTACTATGTTGAGGGATAAAATCTAATTTGAGTTTGTCATGCCCTATCCCTGTGAGCATCCCTCGTTGACCTGTACGGCGGATGCGGACGGGCATTTGGTGGTCTGGATCGGTAATCAAAAGGACTCGACTGCTAAAAGGGGTGACGGTTGTAGTTTGTCCGAGAATCCCTTCGCTGTCAACCACGGCTTGTCCTGACTGAATATGATCTAATTTTCCTTTATCTATTTCTAAATATTGAGAGAAAGGGAGGCGGCTAGAAAAAATGACTTCGGCAATTTGTGGTTGATAGTGTACCAGTGTGGCAGTTGTGCCTAATAGTTGTTGTAGGCGTTCGGCTTCAGTTTGATAGTGGGAAAGTGCCAAAATTTGTTCTTTTAGCAGTAAATTTTCAGTGTGCAGTTTTTGGTTTTCTTGTTTAAGACGATCAAGCGGTGTTTGGCTATGTTGTAACCATAAAGAGAGTTGTTCGGGATAGTGAGCAATCTCTTCTAAAGGGATGACAAGGGTGGTTAAGGTGGCATGTAGTGTCTCAGTATAGCGACCATAATGGTCGGCTAACATGAGCGCCACACTGAGCAAAAAAGCAATCAAAAAATGATTGCCCTCTTTTTTGGGAAGTGAACTATAGGAAGCGATGGTTGAACCCCTTTATGAGTGATTTACTCAAAAGAGAAGACTTCCATGGTGCCATTGCGATCCATCATTTCCAGTGCCATGCCACCCCCTCTGGCGACACAAGTTAAAGGGTCGTCAGCAACCAAGACAGGAACACCTGTTTCTTCACTTAGCAAGGTGTCTAGGTTTCTCAATAAAGCCCCGCCTCCTGTTAGAGAAATACCCTCTTCTGCAATATCGGCACCGAGTTCAGGCGGGGTGTTCTCAAGTGCTGTGCGAACGGCACTGACGATTTGAGCAAGGGGTTCTTGGAGTGCTTCAAGTACTTCATTGCTGTTCAGTGTGAATCGGCGGGGAGCGGTTTCGGCAATATTGTTTCCAAGAATTTCAATGGTTGAAGGCTCCACTTCGTGATAAGCTGTACCAATCTCTTTTTTGATGCGTTCGGCAGTGGTTTCGCCAATGACCATGCCGTAGTTACGACGAACATATTTAATAATCGCATCATCAAATCGATCTCCCCCGACTTTAACAGAGTCAGACCAGACAATCCCATTTAAAGAGATGGTAGCCACTTCAGTGGTACCTCCACCAATATCGACCACCATGGTACCTTTGGCCTCATTCACAAGCTTGCCAGCACCAATGGCAGCAGCCATGGGCTCTTCAATAAGAAAGACTTCTCGTGCACCAGCACCCGCGGCAGATTCACGAATGGCACGGCGTTCGACTTGTGTCGAGCCACAAGGTACGCAGACCAGTACACGAGGACTAGGTTGGAAAAAGCGGGCTTCATGGACTTTGCGAATAAAGGCTTGCAACATTTTTTCAGTGACTTCAAAGTCAGCAATGACGCCGTCTTTTAAGGGACGGACGGTTTGAATTTTTTTGTTTTCTTTGCCGAGCATCTGTTTTGCTCCTTCACCGACAGCGACGATGGAGCGGGCATTCTGATGACCATCAAAGTTATTGCGAATGGCGACAACAGAGGGCTCATTTAAAACAATGCCCTTGTCACGGACATAAATAAGGGTGTTGGCTGTACCTAGGTCAATAGACAGGTCGTCAGAGAAAAGGCCAATGATTCTACGAAACATGCGAAGTCATCCTCGTGTATAAGCGTTTTGATAATTGATGTATTTTAACCGACTTATTCGATAGAGATTTAAAAAATAGAGGGTAAAAATATGGTAAATTATGCGGCTTACCATTCCTAGGAGAGGAACCATGTCTTTAGGTAGAGATGATGTAGAGAAAGTGGCCAATCTTGTGGCCTTGCAAGTGGACGCAGCGCAAGCCGATCAGATGACTCAGCAGTTGAATAATATTTTAGACCTGTTTGCTCAGATGCAAGCGGTAGAGACGGATGAGATTGCGCCTTTGGCACATCCACTGGAGCAGGTACAGCGTTTACGAAAAGATGCTGTGACCGAACAGAATATTCGTGAAAAGTTGGCGGCAGTTGCCCCTGCTTTTGACCGTGAGAAAGGGGTCTATTTAGTGCCCCAAGTGATTGAGTGAGTCAAGCATGCATAGATTAACGATTAAACAGATGAGCGAAAAGCTCCGCAGTGGTGAGATTACCAGTGTTGAGTTGACCCAGCACTATTTGGATCGTATTGAACGACTGGATCCTGAATTAAACGCCTATGTCACGGTGACCCCTGAATTGGCATTAGAGATGGCTAAGCAGGCAGATGAGCTGATTGCTAAAGGCGAAGGTAGCCCTTTGACAGGCATACCACTCGCGCATAAGGATATTTTCTGTACCGAAGGGGTAAAAACCACCTGTGGCTCCAAGATGTTGGACAACTTTATCTCCCCTTATGATGCCCATGTGGTGGAACAGCTCAAGCATGCTGGCTTTCCGATTTTGGGGAAAACCAATATGGATGAGTTTGCCATGGGGTCTTCTACCGAGAGTAGCTATTATGGACAGACAAAAAATCCTTGGGATTTAAAGGCCGTACCAGGCGGCTCTTCAGGGGGTTCAGCGGCGGCTGTGGCAGCGGGACTTGCTCCTTGGGCAACAGGTTCTGATACAGGTGGATCGATTCGTCAGCCCGCTTCTTTCTGTGGGATTACGGGGATTAAACCGACTTATGGTGCTGTTTCTC
>Ga0256829_1001863_pt1 | contig 16515 bp, 13 predicted proteins | sample 131447metaG_FD_185979 | JGI IMG/M metagenome (GOLD analysis project Ga0256829, IMG submission 185979) | Hydrothermal vent microbial communities from Lau Basin, Pacific Ocean - 131-447 | ecosystem: Environmental > Aquatic > Marine > Hydrothermal vents | place: Pacific Ocean: Lau Basin | collected...
CCTATTTTTATCAACTCCGCTTTAGTGTCTGCACAGAATAGACAGAGATACTACTGGACAAACATCGAAGGGGTTGAACAACCAGAAGATAGGGAACTTATTCTGGCTGATATTATCGAAGACGGGTTTGTTGACAGAGAGAAGGGATATTGTATCGATGCAAATTATCACAAAGGCAGTAATCCTGAGCAATATTTCAGCAAAAAGAGAAGGCCGCTTGTATTCGAACATAATAACGATTCTCAAAACCTCCCTAAAATGCACAAAATGCATATGGTTGCAGAGGTCGGAAAGGGAGGGCAAGGAAATAGAGTGTACTCCCCTCTCGGCAAAAGCTGCACACTAAATGCCAGTTCTGGTGGGAAAGCAGGTAATGGAAATCTTTTAGTTGAGTTGAGACCGTGTGAGCCAAGGGGGTTCAATCCAGACTCACTCTTACACCATGCTGCAAACGCAACAGATATAAAAGGGCACGGGTATAACCGAAGGGTGTATGCCATTAGTGGAAAAGCTCCGACACTTGCTGCGGCAAGTGGGGGAAATTTAGAGTCTAAAGTACTTTGCGGGGCTTTCAGGGGTCGGTATCTTGTTGATGGGAAAAGACAAGATGGAAAGATGAAAACTGCTGGACTTACTGAGCAGAGATTGGAAATCAGGCAAGATGGCAAGACAAATACCTTAACAACCGTTCAGAAAGATAATGTTGTGGTATATGTTAATGAACCAAACGTGTTGCATGTAAACAATAATAAAAGAGTGGGGGGAATTTCTGAAAACGAGAGAGGGTTTAGACCGCATAGGGGAGATGAAAGAAAAACTGGAATTTCAGAACTTGGAAGAATATTGAAAATTGAGGCAAGCAAAACAGATAGTGTCACTTGTTCTCATCAGCCTAAATTAGCGGTAAATAATAATATTAATAATCTCGCTTACCGAAAGCTTACCCCTCTAGAGTGTGAACGGTTGCAGACCCTGCCAGACAATTATACGCTTGTATTAGATGAAAATGGCAAGCAGCTAGTCAGTAACACACAGCGTTATAAAATGATTGGGAATGGTTGGACGATAGATGTTGTCGCCCATATTTTTTCGTATTTGGGAAGGTAGATTTACATGAGTTATAAGGAGTATGATAATGGATAGAAAACAATTATATCAAGTGAGCGAAGCCATTGCTAAGGCAATCGTGCAAATACCAACCACCGTGGCAGAGCCGCTTGGGGGCGAAGCTGTTGTGGCTGTTGGTGGGTACGTACAATTTCTAGCGACAAAAGATGGCGATGCAGCTATTAGTAGTTTTTCATTCGGAGCAGATATAGAGGAAGTTAACGATGCCCTAGATACGGCAGCGGTAGTGCTTGATTGTGCCTTGGCTAGTCCTGACTTAGGTCGTCTACTGCGCGATATGGCGGAGCATAAATCCTTACATCACCTAGAAGCACGAGCTTTGTTGTGGGCGAAAGACAGGGGTATCTTCGAACACGCCACGCCTATTACGCAGTGGAGTAAAACCCAAGAGGAAGTAGAAGAACTACGAGATGCCATAGAAGCGAGCGACAGAGAAGAAACAAAAGATGCTATCGGTGACATATTAGTAACCCTTGCCATACAAGCGGCGATGCACGGAATGGATTTACAAGAGTGCTTTGGGCAAGCAATAGAAACAATAGAGAAACGCTCAGGCAAGATGGTCGATGGCGTGTTTGTGAAGGATGAATAGGGGAACTATCATGGGAGATTATAAAGACAAAGTGGTTGTAGTCGGTATAATGGGGGCCGCAGGTGCAGGCAAAGACACTTTCGCCACCCTGCTAGAAACTGCGTGGAGGGTTGATACTGAGTATACAGGGGCAGTATTAACGACACCATTGGCAGAGCCACTGAAAGATGCAGTCGCAGAGTTGTTGGATATCCCGCTTTTTGAGGTAGACGAGTACAAACGAAGTGACGCTCCAGTTGTAACCACCGAGCGTGGGACTTGTAATCTACGACAGGTGCTTCAATCGTTAGGGACAGAGTGGGGGCGTGAGCATATGGGTAAGGACTTCTGGGTTCGTTTACTAGACATGCGGTTGGAGGATAGGGTTCTTAGGCATCCGGGGATAACCACACCAAAACAAGGGGGAAGCCCTGTCTCGTTAGTGATTATCCCCGATGTGCGATTCGAGGAAGAGGCTGAGTTCGTTAGGAGTTTCCCACATCATCAACTGGTTACTGTAGTGCGTAATGGTATTGATGGCGGGCGGCATGCGAGCGAGCAGTATTGGAAGACCGCTCCTGCGGACGTGAAGGTATTAAACAATGGCATGCCGTCGGAGATGGGGGTGTATGCATCAGTGGTATCTAGGAGGTTCCATGGAGCCAGCTAAGATACTCGAAGCCGCTACCTTTGGGGATGTGGTGGATGCGGTACAGGGTATCAATACTACATACCCGCTAGATGTGCCATCTATGGAGGCACAGTTGGGGCGTGTAACTACGGCGCTGTTCGTTAGAGCTAACCCTGCACAAGGAGAGGAGTTTTTGGCGGCAACTGCAGGGCGGCTTATGTATGAGGTGGCGATGGGATTATTACTCGTAGCACTCAACGCAGACACCCTCACCGAACAGAACACCCCCATGCGGTGGGAGTTAATCGGTAAGGATGATATTGCCGCACTCTATGTAGTGGTTTTATTATCCATTATCCGTGGTTCGGGTATTATGGATGAGCAAGAACTTACAGACCTTGGAGGGAAAGTATTTACCCAATGGGGCATGACACAGCAGCTAGACTTCGTGGGAGTTGAAGCTGTATTCAATAGTATAAAGGAGAAGTAAATGGAAGATGTGTACGATGAACTAAATACCCGTTTAGCGCAGGCGACCACCAAAGAAGCTAAGGCTATTGCGGGAGAACACGGCACGACGGCTCGTGCTGTTGCTAGTGTAACGTTAGTCGGCCTAGAAGACGGTACAGGAGGTGTGTTCGCCGGCTCCGTCGGACTAAGTGAAGATGGGCAACAGATTGTGTCTGTCGTAGCCCATGTATTTCGTGAGGCTTTAGAGAGCCCAGAAGTGCTAGCGGCGTTACAACGGTTAGCAGGAGAGCAAGATGCGTAAGTTCGCTTGGTCGTACTCCGCGTTGACTTCGTTCGAGACTTGCCCTTGGCGGTATTACTTAACCCGCGTAACTAAAGAGGTGCAAGAGCCGGAGACAGAAGTACTACGCTGGGGGAACCAAGTGCACCAAGCGTTTGAGGATTATGTGAAATCGGGCGGGGAGGTTAACCCACCGTACGATTGGTTCCAAAAATGGAAGCCTGTTGCAGATAAAATCCTCACAAAAGATGGGGACATTTACGCTGAGTACGAAGCCGCCATTACTGAAGATTTTGAGCCGTGTGGTTGGTGGGATAAAGAAGCGTGGTGTCGTGGGAAGTTTGATGTGGTTGTTGTGAATGGGGATGAAGCGTTAGTTTTGGATTACAAAACAGGCAAACGTCGTCCAGACAGTGACCAGCTGAAGTTGTTCGCATTGTTAGCGTTCATCCACTTCCCAGAAGTACAGAAAGTCAAGACGAGTTTTGTGTGGTTGAAAGCGGGGGGCACAGATAGTGCTGAGTATACACGTGACCAAGCGTCCGAGTTATGGCCGGAGTTCATCCACAGGGTGCAGCGTATGCAGCACGCACTCAAAACTATGTCATTAAAGAAAAACCAATCTGGGCTATGCCGTAACTGGTGCCCAGTACCCAAAAACAAATGTGAATTTTCAGGAAAGGAGAAATAGCATGCGTCATACAGATATGTTGAAGCACATCTCAGAGGCCACAGGGTTATCTGTGGAGAAAGTTAAATGCGTTTATATAGCATTGATGTCTACGGTAGAGCGAGAGCTCTTGGAAAACGGAGAAGCTAAGCTATATGGGTTCGGTACTTTCCGTGCACGCAAGCGTACAGTCGCTGCTAGACCCGGCTCACTAGTACGCAAAGAGAGTGTCGTAGTGTCTTTTAAGCCAGCGGTTGCGCTCAAGGAGCGAGTAAATGGCACAGACTCCTGAAGGCAAAGTTAAGGCGGGCGTCCGTAAATACTTGGTCTCCCTAGGGATTAGACCTGCTGGGGGTAAACTCCCCCCAGTTGAGGTCACAGGCTGGTTCTATTTCCCCATGCAGAACGGTATGGGGGTTTCCGGGATACCAGATATTGTGGGGTGTTATAAAGGGAAGTTCTTTGCCATCGAGACGAAGGCCCCCGGCAAACGGAATAACACCTCGGCTAATCAAAAGTTACGCATTGCGGAGATACAAGCTGCAGGCGGAGCGGTCCTAGTAGCAGATGGAGTTGAGGATGTTCGTAGATACTTCGAAGAAGTGTTTGGTCTTAGAGACCAACAAACATAAAGAGGCGAGAGCTCGCCAGTTAGCGAGTTTGATACCGGGCGCAAAAGTAAAGTGGGTGGAGCAACGCAGTAAATGGTGGTTGGTTGTACCGCATACTGTTGAAGCGTGTGAAATATTAAGGAATTGTGGGGTGCACAATATTCCTTCCCCCATAAAGTATTACTACGATTGGCCGCGGTCGCATAAGATTGAGAACCCTTTCGATGCACAAAAAGAAACCGCTTCGTTCTTAACGCTTAACCGCCGGGCACATGTTCATAATGAGCTAGGGACAGGCAAATCCTTAGCCACACTTTGGGCATGGGATTACCTAAACCGTGAGGGTCTAGCAAACAAACTTCTTATTATCGCACCGTTATCCACTGTGGATAGAGCATGGGGGGATGAAGTGTTTGAGAACTTTGTTGCCCGTGATGCGGTAGTTGTCTATGGCCCGAAGGATAAACGCCTGAAGCTCTTGGAGCAAGACGTGGATATTTACATCATTAACCATGATGGACTTAAGGTATCTGGTATCGTCGAAGCTCTAGCGGAACGGCCAGACATTGATACCATCGTCATCGACGAGTTATCGCAGGCGGCGAAAAACGCACAGTCCCAACGGTGGAAAGCCTACAACAAAGTTATCAACGGGCAAGGTATCGCTCGGCGTGCATGGGGGCTGACAGGTACGCCTATCCCGAACACTGTCGTGGATGCTTACGCGCAGGCAAAACTCATTACCCCCGAAAAAATGAGGGGTATTACATTCACGCGGTTCAAGAACACAGTGATGTATCAGAGCGGACCTTATGCTTGGTATCCAAGAGCGGATGCCATCGACACTGTGTTTCGTACACTCCAGCCGGCAATTAGATTCAAACGAGATGAGTGTATGGATTTGCCGCCAACAACGTTTACAGCACGGCATGTAGAATTAGGCAAAAAACAAGAGAAAGCATACAAGCAGATGGTCGACGCGTTAGTGGCGGATGTCGAAAATGATGGGGAAGTCGCTACTGTGCAAGCAGTGAATGAAGCCGTTAAGTTATCCAAGCTTGTTCAGATTGCTTGCGGTGTAGTGTACGACTCGGAGGGGAACGAAGTTGACCTCGAAGACAACAACCGTACAAAACTAGTTCGTGAAATAATCGAGGAGGCAGAAGGGAAAGTTATCGTATTCGTTCCATACCGCTCGGCACTTAATAAGGTGGCCAAGGATTTAGAATCCCATAATTATGATGTGGGTATTATACACGGCGGTATTAGTAAGACGGAGCGAGATGAGACGTTCCATAAGTTTCAGAAATCGGATAAGGTTAAAGTGTTAGTAGCACAACCCTACGCTATGTCTCACGGGCTGACACTTACGGCGGCCAACACCATCGTGTGGTATGCTCCCATAACGAGTGCAGATACTTATGAACAAGCCAACGGACGGATAACGAGACCGGGGCAAAAGCTTCACACGCTAATCGTTAATATCGAAGGAACTAGCGTGGAACGCCTAATGTATAAGCGGTTGGAGAAAAAACAGAAAATCCAAGGAACGCTACTAGAACTGATTAAGCAGGGGGGAGGAAAAATGATTTGACAAATGAGTTTATCATCGCTATACTATAATCGTTAATTAAGGAGGAAGCATTATGAGCGATAAAATTAGTATTGACCAGTTGGTCGAAATGTACCGCAAGTTGCGGGAAAAGAAATCGGAGATTGACCAAGAATACAAGGCTCGGCTCACCAAGGTTCGGGAGAAGCAAGAGGTAATCGAGAATGCTATTCTTAAGTTCTTCAATGAGACGGGGTTAGAATCGGCAAAGACCCCGCACGGTACTGCCTATGTGTCCACTGTTATGAACGCTAGGGTGGCTGACCGAGACACGTTCTTCGAGTTTGTACGCCGCAACGATGCATGGGATATGCTCGAATCTCGTGCCAACAAAACGGCCGTACGTGAGTACATCGAGGAAGCAGGAGAAACACCACCAGGTGTGGATATTGCACAGATTAGAAAAATCAACATTCGTAAATAAGGAGACTATTATGTCAACACAAATCATCCCTTTGGATTCCATCAATTCTTTGCCTGAGGCATACGCAGATTTATTAAACCCCGAACTTGCAGACGAGTTTTCGGCTCCAGTCGGAGTTTCGTTCCCGGTTATTTCCATTAAAGGGAAAGTGTTTTCTGTCAAGCAGGGCGACGAGACTACTCCGTTGACGCGCCCGGACGACCCAGATACTCCTGCGGCGTACATTGATGTGGTTGTGGTGGCCGCTGGGAAAGGGACCTCGAAAGTCTACTATGAGACAGGCTATACTGAGGGGGCGGATGCCCATCCGACTTGTTTCTCTAATGACGGAGAACGCCCAGATCCATCCGTGGAGGCTCCCGTGGCTACTTCGTGTAAGGCTTGCCCTTATAACCAGTTCGGGTCTCGCATCACTGAAGATGGCAAAAAGGCCAAAGCGTGTTCTGACTCTAAGCGTCTAGCCATCGCCACCGTAGATGACTTACTGAACCCTATGCTACTCCGTGTACCTGCGACTAGCATTAAGAATTGGGGGCAGTATGTTAATACATTAGCCCGTAAAGGGCTTACCCCAATGGTAGTGTTGACTCGCATCAAGTTCGACCAGAAAGCAGCGTACCCACACTTAGAGTTTAAGCCTGTTGGGTTGCTCCCACCAGAGAAAGCTACTGAAGTTCTTACTGTGCGAGAACTAGAGGTGGTTGATTATATTACTGGGCGGGCGGCTATGCCGAAAACTGTAGAGCCTGACTTACCCGTAGCTAATATGGCCTCGGCAACGCCTGCACCCAAAGCGGAACCAGCACCTAAAGCGGAACCTGCACCTAAAGCGGAACCTACAACTCCTGTTGTTGATGACCCCGGCGTTGCTAATATTTTAGATGACTTAGACGACCTTTAACCCCCAACGGTTTGCCCGCACCGTCCCCAAAAGCGGGCTTTTATTTTCTAGGAGTTTCTTATGGATACCGAATTACCAGCGGTACCGTACTTAGATATCCTTGTGCATGAGCACGGGCTGACCTATAATGAGGTCGCTCATTATGCAGGGGTATCACCTTGTACGGTACACCAAGTGTGGCGTCAACCACCTGGTTATGTAGCCGCTAGTCGGCTGGACGACCTCCAAAAAATGATAGACGCCTTAGACGAAGCATCGGAGTCTGGGGAGTACAACCCAGCAAATCTACCGAAAGGGCGAAGACCTGCTGCTGTTACGGAACGGCGTAGGATTTTAGACACAATACTAAAGAAGGAATAAGTTATGGTCGGGGATACACGGGGGTTTCTTGCGCACATTTTGCCCGCAGTCGGGTATTACGTCATTTCAGTAATGCATGGGACTAAGCTAAAAAACTACGTCTACGATGACATAGAACCCGCAGTACGAGCGATTCGTGAGTTCGACAAAAACCCTAACAACCAAGTATTTCATGCATGCGCTTCGTATGCGGCAAGCCGCCCGACCGGGATGCGGACGCAGAACAATGTCTTAGCTATCCAATCAGTATGGGTCGACTTGGATTGTGGTAATGGTAAAGATTACCCCACTCCGAAAGCTGCAGGCCTTGACTTGCAGCGTGTGTGCAACGAACTTCAACTCCCGTTTCCGACCCTTGTTAAATCCGGCAAAGGCTTGCATGCCTATTGGGTGTTCGACACCCCTCTAATCAACAAAGACTCCGCACAGGTTCTTGTTGGACAGGCCAAAAAGGCCTTACAAAAAGTAGGGTTAAAGTTAGACCCATCACGTACAGGCGACCTCGCATCTATCTTGCGCCCAGCCGGAGCACATTGGAGGAAAGAGACCCCTGAACGCGAGGTCAAGCTCGTGCGGATGATGACTCCCATGAGTGTGAAAGAGTTTCGCAAACGCATCTCCTGTGTAGTATCGGAAGACGAAGCACTCCCAACTAAGCGCGCCGTGGATACCGGAGAGTTCGGCGTTGAGGTAGAGTACCCACCATCTAATGCAAAGAAAGTCATCGTTGAGTGTGCCGCCATCAAGCATATCGCAGAGTTACGTGGTGATGTAGAGGAGCCATTATGGTATGCCGGTATCGGAACACTAAGTTATACGACCCAAGGTTTTAAAGCAGGGCACGTAATTAGTCGAGGGTATCACGGATACTCCGAAGCCGAGACACAAGAACGCATGGAGCGGTGGCAGAACACTTGTAATGGGCCTGCAACGTGCGAGAAGTTTAGAAGTATTAAGCCAGAGTTATGTTCTGGGTGCCCCCATAAAGTAACCACTCCTCTACAACTTGGTCATGTAGCGGAAGTGGTCAAGGAACACAATGAGGTGAGCGTAGAGGGTGCGGTGTTACAACCGGAGGAAGCGTCGGTTAGTGGAGAGACCCCGCAGAGTGCCTCCACGCTCAAAGACATTATAACTATTGATGAAGAGCTACGCAAACGTTTACCGGAAGAATTACCGTATTGGAAGTCTTCGCAACTGGGGGAGCGATATCGGGTAGCCGGCAACACCCTACAAGCGAAAGAAATCACAAAGAACGACGATGGGGAAGAAGAAGTTTCGTGGCTTAACCTAATACCGTTATGGCTTTACCCATACCGCACGAAGAAGAACGCTGATGGAGAACGTACGGTTGAGTGTTGGTTACGCAAGATAACCATGCGTGGTGGAGCAAAGGTGGCCATGTGGGAAGTTATTGAGTTTGCGGGGGATGTCATCGCAGACACTAATACCCTAATGCGTGCACTCGGTAAGTTCGGCGTGTATGAGAGTAGCGCCCTAAGTAGGAAGGTTCGGCCAATGATTAAGCAGTATTTGTATGACACCATTAGAGCCATGGAAGACTACCGTGGTGAGGTAGATGAGTTCGACCGCATGGGGTGGACACCCGGAGAAGAGAACTTTATTATTGGGGAGAGTGTTATTTCGGGCGGAGTGGAGTACCCAGCGATTGTTTCCCCACAAGCCATACCACTCGAAATGTCAGAAGGGCTTAAACCAGAAGGCTCTATCGCAGAATGGCGCCGCACAGTGGAGCATGTATACGGTGGTAAAGCCGCACTACCATACCAGTTCGTTATCGCCTCTGCATTTGCCGCCCCACTGGTAGCCCTTGCTGGGTTATCGGATTTCCATGGTATCCCTATTGCTATCACTGGCGAAGGGGCGAACGGTAAAACCACAGTGGCTCAGGTAGCTTGCTCCGTGTACGGCTCCCCTAACGCCCTTTATGCCGGCGGTGGGGAAGCACAGGCAACAACAAACGCTCTCCTTTCCATGGTTAGCAAAGTACGCAACCTACCGTTTTTGTTCGACGAAGTGACAAGTCGAAACCCTACAGATATGCAAACCATTCTGTACGCCATATCAAATGGACGCCCTAAGTTACGCCTACAACGCGACGGTCATTTCCAAGATAGCTCGAAAATGACATGGGATACCATCACCTATGTTACGTCGAATGAGCAGCTTACAGATGTTCTAGCACGTTCCGGGGATACGCGAGTGACAGATGCGACGCAGGTGCGTGTGTTTGAAATCCATATGGCGGACCATTATGCCTCCAAGTCATTCTCTCATGTAGACCCACATGACCTTCAGGATATCCTAACTAACCATTACGGGGCGGTTGGGCGTGAGTACCTTAAGTTCTTAACCAAACACCAAGCGGATGTACGTCGGGTAGTGGAGAAGATGCGTAGGAAAGTACTCCCCACACAGTTGAGGGCTAGCGATATGAAAGAACGCTTCTACCGCGAGCTTATCGCCCTTACGCTGGCAGGGGCACATATCGCTAAAAAGTTAGGGCTACTACCCTTTGAGGTCGCAGACCTGAAAGATTGGGCGTTGGACCACGTAGCGAATTTGCGTGTTGAGAGAGCTTCCGCAGTTACAACTGCCCAAGACGTATTGGCACGATTCTTGTCTGAGAACAGTGACCGTATTGTCCATACCGCCCACTTCCCTGAGGGGCGTGGAGCCGCCAAAGATGTGGAGTTAGTGAGCGATGCTGTGCGTAAACCGATAGGGCGTATAGCACGAGAGCCATCGGTGGTGTGCATTGAGGCCGCCGCACTGGATAACTGGCTCAAAGAGAAGCAGTTCTCTCCAACATGGTTCCGCAACGAAGCTATGGCCTCGGGGTTGTTGCTTAAGACAGAAGGGCGCCCCGTTGGACGCAAGGTAATTTATCGAGGGACGGATTTAGCTAATGCGGGAATGCGAATCCCAAGTTATAACTTTGCTCCCGGTATGGTGCTAGGCGGGGATATAACTCCGCCTCTAGAAGTGATAGCCCCCAGTGAATCAGTTAGCTAAGGACTCGACCTCCTCAAGGACTTCTGTCTTTGAGGAGAGTACCGTCCATTGATACCCTTCGTAGGTAACGTTATCTAGTTTTACCTGAGCAACGAGCGGGTCAATCAACAATACCTCCCCGCGGATGTCGGGGTTATCGCGTATAACGAAACGGTCCCCCGCGGATAAATCCTTGATTTGCATAATCTCCCCTATGGTTTAAATGCTTGGGTGGCGGCTTGTTGCGTCCGGTCGGTTTTTAGTTTGTTGTGGACGTATTTTTGTAACGCTCCCATCGATGGTGTACCCGGGATGCCAGCGGCTCTGCGGTGGGCTACATAATCTCGCCATTCTTCGCTATACTGCTTCATGGTTTCATTATCTCTTCTGAGATACGCATTGTAGTAGTTCCGCTTTATACGACTGGCTTCGCGGTTGAACGTCTGCAGAACTTTGTACTTAGCTGAGTTCGCTTCGTATACATCTGCAACTTTCTTTGGTTGGAACCCTAGCCCGCGCATCATCAAATCGTAGGTAGTCAACTCCTCTCGCGACACCAGTGTGTTCCCACTTTTGGTTTTGACACCTTGGTCGTCCCATATTTTAGCATAGATTAAGTTTCGTAGGCCGGCAGGGGATGCGTAAGCCATACCACGCCAAAACTCTGGGGAACTAAAATCCGCATCTGCCATGATATTCATTCCCGCTACGGCACGTCCTAGTGTGTTACCGGGGGAACCTAGTATTAGTTTGGCTGTACCGACAAGTAAATCCTCTGGTTTATCCGAAGTAAACAGGTCAATAACTGACTCGCTATCAAAAGGCATAATCCCGAACACGTTCGTGAACCCGGCACGGGTCGATATATCTGTACCAGACGCTCCGCCCAATAACCCATTGGCTAGATAGGTTCCGAGGGAGTCACCTGTATGGACACGAATCCAATGCTCTAACCCTGCAGAACCTGATAGCCCTTTGTAGAGTACATCTTCTTGGTCATCGTCAGCACCGACTAAGCCCATAGCGGCGAGAGCACCGAAGCCTACAGCCGCTATGGGTAGCCCTCTCGCCCCCAACATCAACGTAGTCCACAAGAGCGTCGCTCCTAGCATTCTACGGTACATAACCCGCTCCTCTTTAGGCACATCTAAGTTCATAGCATCTGCCAAGAACCCGTGCTTAATCATCCTTGCGAGGAAACGTGCTTGCACCATACCGAATTTACGGAATTGTAATGCCATCCTAGCAATGGCGTTCTTGCTATTAAACCATGTCGGAGCACCCGTGCGACTGTAATCACCTTGGGTATCCCTCACAACATCGAGAGCGCGGTCGATTACCTTATCGCGGAATACCTCAGAGCTCCGAACGGATTTACCAGAACGCTTAGCCGCATCATACATAACTAACACGCTCAGGAGCATGGACGCACTACGGTTGGCTGCCTCTATGCGTTGTGAGAACCCTCTAAGTTGGGTGTTAACGCTGGCTATTTTACGAATAGCTCCGGCCGCTGCCTTGCTATCCTTGGGCAGGGAAGCCAGTACCGCATCCGCATTACCCATATCTGTGTTAAGTCCCATATCCATTAGGTTGGACTCTTCAAGGCGTTTCAGCGCCTCCACTGCGGCATCTACCAGTTCGGGGTCATTGCGGAAATGCTTGCGTACATAAGACTCTAAGCGTCCTAATGTTAGGAACTCACTGATTTTCTCAGGCTCAATAGGTGCACCCGCAGCAAGCTGGCGTTTAATGAACTCGTCTAACGCTTTCTCTTGATGTGTGAATGCCGTCGTCATTATCTCGGAGACGGCCTTGGCATGCTTCGCTACGTTGGCTGCACTAGCGGATATGAGTTTACCCCCAACGGAGACACGTAGTTGAGATATGACCGGCACAGCCATGAGCAAGAACTGCATGGCGTTAATCATGAAGTATGATGGGTTGGTCGTTAAAGCCATGATGGTGTTGGTGGTTAATAATCCTTCGACTAGTGGGGAAGATTGTCGAGGGTCACGTAGGGCATCCCAACGGTTCATCAGCGATTGCCACAAACGGGCAGCGTGGATACGGTCTTCATCGCTGAGGTTACGCGTTGTGTTCATCGCTTCGTTACCCATCTCAGATAAGATGTTTTCGATTTGTGTGTTGTAGTGGATAGCCGCTACATAACGAGCGGTTTCACGATTGTATTTCGATAGCACCTCCACAGAGTTTGCAGGGTCAAACCCGTAGATACCTCGGTAAGTGTTCTTGGACTTTACTGTAATGGTAGAAGCGTACGCTTCGAGGAACATGCGATGGATTAACTCTTCTGCTAGTTCTTTCTGTGTATTACTGGTAGCCATGCGTTTCATCATGGTTTCAACCTGCAAGAGGGTCTCATGGTCTAACGCTAATCGCTGGCGTACCCCTGTGTTATCCAAGGCACTCGCCTCCAAGTCATTAGGGTTCCCATCTTTTTGTAGGTTGTGGCGGAAGTCATCGAGGAAGCTTTGACGCGTAGCTTCTGAGGTAAACGAGAAAAACGCATTATGGTCAGCGTCGTGCATTAGTGCATTGTGTAGAGTGCTTACCGCTTTGCGTAGTTTCGCATTCTCCAATAATGCGTCTTCTAATGCGGCTGGGTCAGATACCACATCATCGTCGAGCACTTGTTGGATAGCCGTGATATGTTTTCCGTAAATCTCAGTTTTGTACTTGTCTAGTCTACCCAACAGCCGTTGCACGTCCTGCGTACGAGCTAATACCTCACTCTCGTAGACCTCCATCTCGTGGGTTAATTGCGCTATTTTGCGTTTCGCGGTAGTAACATGGTTGGGGTCAGTATGCGTATTCGCCTCTAGAGTTTGTAACGCAAGCGTACGCTCTTCTAGCTCTCCGCGGATTTGCTGTGCTTGTCGAGCCGCCCTCCCAACGGCTTTTGTGGCAGCCGTAAACCTAGCAAGGTCAGACCGAACTGCTACGAATTTATCCCCCACGCGCACATGAGGTACATACGGATTAACCATAGAAAGGGAACGAGCTCGTAAATCGTTTAGCTGCTTGAGGTCAGCTTTGACGGCTTTGATTTGTTTGTCTAGCTTTGCCTCGTCTGTAGCAAGCCCCTGCTCTTTTGTAGCCTGCAACCGCTCCAACCTAGTCTTCATCGCACTAAACCCAACACTAGCCTCAATAGCAATCTGCTCTTGGAGGCGTGCATTATGCGCAGAACGGAATGCTTCTTCGATGGTAGCCGCAGCACGTGCTGCATCCGCCGCTCGGGTCTCCGATAATTTACGCCCTCTGAAGTCCAAACCTTTACGCATCATGTGGAGTTTCCACGCTACAAGTCGGTCGGGGATAGGCGGTTTGCCTCGCATGCCGTTTTGTTTCCAGTGGGATAATATTTTATTCCCTAAGGCAATCTGCTCTTTTACAGATTTTTGCACGGCTTTGCGGCGCTCTGTTATAAGGTCCCTAGTTTTCTTCGGTAGCTCACCGTTCTCATCTAACATATCAGGGAACGTCGTTTTGAGTTTGTCTTCGTTAAACGCGATATGCCACGAAGAGGGGTCAACGGCCCACAAGCCATACGCCCGAGAGTCATGCATGATAACCCCGACTAGGTCACGGTAGTCGTCGGAGACGGAATTATACAATGCATTGAGGATTTTGTTTTGCTCCTCTTGTTTATTCACCATCGCATCACGCCCACGCAAAGCCTTATCTAACCACGAGGCACTCGGTAGTAATTTACGGTCAATCAGCGGAACATCTTCTGCGTTAGCCGCCTCACGCACAGCTTTTGGTTTGTACTCATTTAGTTCTACCAATAACTCTTTGATAAACATCGTGCCCACATCGAGGGAGCGTAGAGTGCCCTTAAGGGATTTCCCTTGCCCCCGCAAATATTGGGAGATGGCTTCAGATGTCTGCTCTAAATCCTCAGAGGAGTTACGGCGGTGGAGCGAAGCTTTACCGATTTCAGTTTCGTGGAGTTCTTTTCCGCTATACCCAAGACCGACCGACTTGGCTCGTTGGGCTGCGAAATCCGTTACAGTTTCAGCATTATCACTCGCGGCGTTCTCCGCAGAGAGCAACATATTTACGGGGTTAGCTAACGGCGATACGCTAGCATCCACACCTATATCGTCGTACCTCATACGCTGTAACGCCCCGGAAAGTAGTTCGTTCGCGTAGCGTTTTAGTTTCGATTCTCCGAGTCTAATGCCTACTTTCTCGAGTAGGTCGCGAAGCCATGAAAGGATTCGGTGGGCAATAGAGTTGTTAGTCTCCCCTTTGACGCCTGCGTACTCAACATAGTACCCAATGACCTCGCTTATAAAGTGCATTTGTCGTGTTTGGGGCGCCCCTCCTACGGCATTGACAGCCTCCTTCGCAGCCTGCACTGCACGTTGGGCGACAGTATCACCAGTCTTAGCGGCCGCACTGATTTCCTCCGCTAGCCCAAATAGCTCGGCACGACTTGTGTAGTTTTCCATGGCGATGTGAGCGCCAATCTCGTGCATAACTACGGTCTCGACCTTAGTGGCGTCGATATTTTCTACGACAAAGTGTACTTGCCCTCCATACACAAACGCCGCAGTATTGGTTGGTAGGGTGTTGCCGATAGCGGCCTCCGCCCCTTTCGTGGTTGGGTGGATAACTACCCACTTAGGACGCTTCTTGCCAAGAACTTGCCCTAAGAAAGCCCTAATACTATTAGGCTCGGCAGGGGTTCTCACTTTAGTTTTGTTTATCGAGAAACGTGGCGTTTTGCGTAATAGGTCACGCCATTCGCTACCTGCGACTTCGTGGAGTGCGGAGATGTACTCTTTTGCCGCAGGCGCGGATAAGGCACTAAGTGACTGCTCTACCATGTGGGTATCAGCTGGGAACAATAGTAGTAAATCCCGTAACCCTTCCGTGGTTTCTTCCATCGCAGTACCATCAAATAGCCGAGTGTCCTCTAATTCCGTAGCGGTGGAGGTATTAGTCAAGGCATCTACGACATCCGCATCACTTGCCCGCTGTTCCCCACGTACAGCGTTCGCTGCCGCAGGGATAACTAACTTCTCGTTCGAATGTGCGGCTACCTGATGTAAATACTCAACTGCCTTACCGGGTGTGCCAGATGCTACCTCTTTATTGGCCTGCTGTAATAACGCTGCCGCGAACTCGTTGGCTTGTTCTGGGTCTGTAACCATGGGGGCGTCTTTGCTCAACACCACCTGCCCATCCACTAACTCTGCAGGCTGTCCGATTATAGCGCCACGGACGATTTTATGGAGTACATCCGCTAGGCGGTCATGTCTAGCTTCTGGCAAATCCTTTGCTAAGTAGGTATCCACCATATCTTTTGTGGAGTGCATAGGTTTAGGCGGAGCCACTTTATCCACGGTAGTAGTTTTAGCTAGCCCGTCCGCTAATGGGGTGATGTCTGCAGGGGCAGATACTGCCTTCTGTTTCGGTGCTTGCTTCGCGGCTTTGCGTGCGAGCTTCTCGAATTTAGCCGGATTGCCGCCGGACTCCAATACAGCTTTAGTGATGGCACTGGGGGCGACCTTGGCTAATTTTTGGTAGGTCGGACTTTGGGATTTAGCCCATGCCTCAGTGAAGGCAGGAACTAGCGATTCTACACTTTCCGGCATTTGTGTTGCTGCATCATACAAAGCCGCTACATCGTCCCGATGTAACGCGAGGTCTTCGTCAGTTCCTGCCACTGTGGATAAAGCATCCACATTAGTGTTAGCGTCTCCGCTAGCGTTCGTAACATCCGCACTTTCGGAAGCTATAAGGCTTACCCCAGTAGCGTCTCCGACTTCTTCGCCCATAACCGCCTTGACTTCCTTGGCAATA
>Ga0256829_1001864_pt1 | contig 16515 bp, 17 predicted proteins | sample 131447metaG_FD_185979 | JGI IMG/M metagenome (GOLD analysis project Ga0256829, IMG submission 185979) | Hydrothermal vent microbial communities from Lau Basin, Pacific Ocean - 131-447 | ecosystem: Environmental > Aquatic > Marine > Hydrothermal vents | place: Pacific Ocean: Lau Basin | collected...
AATCCGGCAAGCTGGTTACCGACGAAATTGTTATTGGTATCATTGCCGACAGAATTGAGGAAGATGATTGCCGGAATGGTTTCCTGCTTGACGGATTTCCGCGAACCATTGCCCAGGCAGAGGCCCTTGACCATCTGCTGAAAGATAAAGGCCTGAAACTCGATGCGGTTATCGAGATGCAGGTTGATGACGAATCTCTTGTTGACCGGATTGCCGGACGCTATACCTGCGAAGACTGCAATCAGGGTTACCATGATACTAACCTCAAACCACAGAAGGCTGGCGTGTGTGACAGTTGTGGTTGTACGAATTTCAAACGTCGGTCCGATGATAATCGTGAAACGGTTATTTCGCGGCTGGCAACCTACCACACACAAACGGCTCCCTTGCTTCCCTATTATGAGGCCCAGGGTGTTTTGAAGACTATTGACGGAATGGCTGACATTGATGATGTTACCGTTCAGATAAACAGGGTATTGAGCGCGCTGTAAGCCGCAGGATAAAAAACTTGTCACAAGTTTTATTTCCGAGGTTGACGGCAGGCGTTTAATACATATAATCGCGCATCTTCACGGCTTGGTCGGGAAGCTGTGCAGTATGGTGAATTTTTTAGATCGGGAGAAACGATCGTGGCACGTATTTCTGGCGTGAATATACCCACTGGAAAGAGGGTGGTAATTGCTTTGACCTATATCCATGGAATTGGTCCGGCAATATCAAAACGAATTTGTGAAAAAGTTGGCATCCGGCCCGAAGTCCGGGTCAACCAGTTGAGCGATGCGGAAGTAATCCGGATTCGTGAAACAATTGACAATGACTATACTGTGGAAGGTGATCTCAGGCGGGATACGGCCATGAACATCAAGCGTCTGATGGACCTCGGGGCTTATCGTGGTCTGCGTCATCGCAAGAAGCTGCCCGTACGGGGTCAGCGCACAAGCACAAACGCCCGCACCCGCAAGGGTAAAGCCGTTGCTATTGCCGGCAAGAAGAAATAAGGTTCTGGAATATGGCTGAAGAAAAAAGAGTAAAGCGCCGGGAGCGCAAGAATATCATGAGCGGAATTGCTCATGTAAATTCGACCTTTAACAATACCATTATCACGATTACCGATGCCCAGGGCAATGTTATTTCCTGGTCAACGGCAGGGGTAATGGGCTTTAAAGGGTCCCGTAAATCCACCCCCTATGCGGCACAGATGGCTGCGGAGGATGCGGGCAAGAAGGCACAGGAACATGGTATGAGTACGCTGGAAGTGGAAGTGAAGGGACCGGGGTCAGGTCGTGAATCAGCCCTCCGTGCGCTGCAGGCAATCGGATTTACCATCACAACAATTCGTGATGTGACACCGATTCCCCATAATGGCTGTCGTCCGCCAAAACGTCGCAGAGTGTAACAACAGCGTAATAGTTAGAAAATTTGAGACCAGAAACAAGGATTTGAACCGTGATCCAGAAGAATTGGCAGGAATTAATTAAGCCTTCCACGCTTGACATCAAGCAGGTCGGTGAAGAACGCCGGAAAGTAACCATCGTTGCAGAACCGCTGGAACGCGGTTATGGCATGACGCTTGGCAATTCACTGCGCCGGGTATTGCTGTCCTCCCTGCAGGGTGCGGCGGTGACATCAATTCATATTGACAATGTGCTGCATGAGTTTTCCTCTATCCCGGGGGTCCGGGAGGATGTGACTGATGTTGTCCTCAATATCAAAAAGATTGCCGTTGAAATGGACGGTGGCATCGACAGGAAACGGCTGACGCTTCAGGCGACAGGACCCGGTGAGGTTACTGCGGGACAGATCAGCGAAGTGGCTGATGTGACCATTCTTAACCCTGATCTGGTGATCTGCACCCTGGATGACGGGGCGGAGCTGCGTATGGAGCTTACGGTTGAAACCGGCAAGGGCTATGTGGCAGCGGTCAACAACCGTCCCGAAGATGCGCCGATCGGCCTGATCCCGATTGACAGCCTGTTCAGTCCGGTCAGCAAAGTCAGCTACCGGGTGGAAAATACTCGGGAAGGCCAGATTCTCGACTATGACAAGCTGATCATGACCATTGAAACCGATGGTACGGTAACCCCGGAGGATGCGCTGGCTTTTTCCGCCCGTATCCTGCAGGATCAGCTTCAGACCTTTATCAATTTTGATGAACCGGAAGACACCGCGACCGAAAAAGAATCGGACGAGCCTGATTTCAATCGTAATCTGTTGCGTCGGGTTGATGAGCTTGAGCTGTCCGTACGTTCTGCCAATTGCCTGAAAAACGATAATATCGTCTATATCGGTGATCTGGTACGCAAGACCGAGGCTGAAATGCTCCGGACGCCAAATTTTGGCCGCAAGTCATTGAATGAAATTAAAGAAGTTCTATCCACCATGGGCTTGCGCCTCGGCATGGATAACCCCGGCTGGCCGCCGGAAAATATTGACGAGCTGGTCAAGAAAATGGAACAGGAATTCTAACCTTTTTGAATTTTTAATTGGGCCGGGTCCAAAGGATGGATACCCGCCGAAGGAGTAAGAGATATGCGCCATCGTAAAGCTGGGCGTAAGCTGAATAAAACAAGTTCGCATCGCAAGGCAATGTTCGCCAATATGGCCAGTGCCCTTCTGAAGCATGAACAGATCGTCACAACCCTGCCGAAAGCCAAGGAACTGCGTCCGGTGGTCGAACGTCTGATCACCCTTGGCAAGCGCGGCTCGCTTCATGCCCGCCGTCAGGCCGCCTCAAAGTTGCCGGTGTCTGACAAGGAAATTGTCCAGAAACTGTTTGATACGCTGGCCGAACGCTACAAGGAACGCGCAGGCGGTTATACCCGTGTACTGAAAGCCGGTTTCCGCCATGGCGATGCGGCCCCGGTTGCGGTTATCGAACTGGTTGACCGTGATGTTGATGCCAAGGGCAAGGACAGCGGCCCCGTGCAGGAAGTCGTCGCTGACGAGACCGACGCTGCCTGATCACCTGTATTCAGATAAAATTTAAAAGCAGCTCACCCGGGGCTGCTTTTTTTATGGTCTTTTGGCTTGCACCAGATTCCGCAGCTTATATAATCAGGACTTGATTTCACTTTATAAACTCCGAGGATATTCAGATGGCTCTCAAACCCGGCGTCGTGAGCGGCGAAGACTATAGTGAACTGGTTAACAGCTGTAAACAGGGCGGCTATGCCCTTGCGGCAGTGAATTGCGTTGGTACCGACAGCGTTAATGCCGCGATGGAGGCTGCGGCACAGAATAACAGTGATATCATTATCCAGTTTTCCAATGGCGGCGCCCAGTTCTATGCCGGCAAAGGGATGAAGGATGCTTTTCAGGCCAAGGTTCTCGGCGCGGTTTCGGCGGCGCATCATGTTCATCTGCTGGCGGAACATTACGGTATTTGTGTCGTGCTGCATACCGACCATGCGAATCGCAAGCTGGTGCCGTGGGTCGATGCCCTGATTGATCATTCCGAGGCCCATTTCAAAGCCCATGGCCGCCCGCTCTATACGTCACACATGCTGGACCTGTCCGAAGATGATATTGATGATAATCTGAGCGAATGCGCCCGCGTGTTGCGGCGTATGGCCCCGCTCGATATGAGCCTTGAAATCGAGCTTGGCATTACCGGCGGCGAAGAAGACGGAGTTGGCCACGAGGTTGAGGAGGGGGCGGATAATTCAAAACTCTACACCCAGCCCGAAGATGTGCTGAAGGCCTATGACCTGCTGTCGCCAATCGGTCATTTCTCGGTGGCGGCCTCGTTCGGCAATGTTCATGGAGTCTACAAGCCCGGCAATGTCCAGTTGCGCCCGGAAATCCTCCGCAACAGCCAGGCTCTGGTTGCTGAAACCCATGGGACGAAGGGCAATCCGCTTAACCTGGTCTTTCATGGCGGCTCCGGGTCAGAGAAGGCAAAGATTGCCGAGGCCCTGACCTACGGCGTCTTCAAGATGAATATTGATACCGATACCCAGTTCGCCTTTGCCGAGGCAGTCGGGGCCTATGTCAATGCCAACGCCCGGGCCTTTAAATATCAGATAGATCCCGAGGATGGCAGCCCCTACAAAAAGCAATATGATCCGCGTAAATGGTTGCGTGCCGGGGAGGAGGGCTTTATCGCCCGTCTTGAAGAAGCCTTTGCCGATCTCGGGTCTGCCGGAAAATCCATCGCCGGATAATTCTGCTCTTATCCGGTCTTCGGCTTTACGGGGAGATCAATCCAGAAACAGCTTCCGACGTCTGGCTGGCTGTTCAGGCCGAGCGCGCCACCCATAAGCTCAATCAGGTTTTTGGCAATTACCAGTCCCATACCGGCATCTTCTGTTGCTGATGGTCCGGTGCGGGGCTTGAACAACAACTCTTGCCGTTCCGGGGGAATGCCGGGGCCAGTATCGCTGATACTGATACGTATCAGGTTGCTCTTGCTGTCGTCACAATTGATGATCAGTTCTCCGTTCTCACGGTTATATTTAACCGCATTATCCAGCAGATTATACAGGACCTGGCCGAGCCTGATCTGGTCTGCACAAAGGATGTGATGCTTGTTAACCAGCTGTTCAAAAGTTACATCACGCCCGTTATGGGCCAGAATAATTTCAATGCCGCGCCGCCGGGCAAGCGGCGTAACCGCTTGAAGGGTTTCCGCAATGACGTTTGAAAGGAGTGTCGGTTCAGGGGAAAGATCGATCTGCCCGGCTTCAATTCTGACCTGATCAAGCATTTCGTCAACAAGCTCCAGAAGATGGGTGCCTGCCTTGACAATAGCTTCGGCATTTTCCTGTCGGGACCCTTCTCCTGCCTTAAGATGTTGTCCAAATGCCCTTATGCTGTTTATCGACGGGGATATCTGACGGGACAGGCGGTTGAGGAATTCTATTCTGGCCTGATGGGCATTTTCGGCCTGTTCGCGGGCAAGGGCAAGTTCCCGTTTAATATTTTTCTGTTCGGTAATATCGCTATGCAACCCGGTCATGCGTAACGCTTCGCCATTGGTATCGCGGCTGGTAACGGTGCCCCGGCATAATATCCATTTATAGCTGCCATCCTTGCAGCGCATCCTTAATTCTGCGCTATATTCAGTCAGGTCGCCGCGCAGATAATTGCGCATATATCGTCTGGTCCGGGCAAAGTCGTCAGGATGGATATTATTGAGCCAACTGTCAATATGAGGTGGCAGCTCCCCTTTCCCGTAGCCCAGCATTTTCTCAAACAGCCGGGAGAAATCAACATGGCCGGTATTTATGTTCCAGTCCCAGATGCCGTCCCCGGCACTTGTCGCGGCAAAGGTGAAACGTTCCTCACTTTCCCGCAACCGGTTTTCAATCTCGACACGGTCGGTGATATCCTGCACCGTCCCCGATAACATGATCAGCCTTCCCTGTGAATCAGTATCGGCTTTTGCCTGATCATGCAGATGGCGTATCGTCCCGTCCGGCCTCAGAATACGATAGATAATATCTTTGTGGCCAACCTGTTCGGCCCATTCGGCATTTTTTTGTACCCGTTCAATATCATCGGGATGAACTATGTCGTAAAAGGAATCTACGCTGGGCATAATACAGTCCGGTTCAAGACCAATGATACGATATATCTCGTCCGACCAGAAACGTTCCCCGGTGGACAGGTTGGTCTGCCATCGGCCAATATGGGCCAGAGCCTCTATATCACTGTTATGTTTATCCATTTCTTATACCGGTGGCTGGTTAAAACTCTGGATAAGACTGCCGGCGACAAGATGCCAGCCATCGACGAGGACAAAGAAGATCAGCTTGAACGGCAGGGAGATCATGACCGGCGGCAACATCATCATCCCCATCGACATCAACACAGAGGCGACGACCAGATCAATAATAATGAAGGGAATAAAAATCAGAAAACCGATTTCAAAGGCCCGGCGCAGCTCACTGATGATAAAGGCCGGGACCAGAATTTGAAACGGGGTGTCGGCCTCGGTCGCCGGTGCCGGCAATTTCGACAGGTCGAGAAAAAGCAGCAGGTCACTTTCCCGGACATGTTTCATCATAAAGCTGTGAAACGGGGCCGTGGTTTTCTCGAACGCTTCCTTTTCATTGATTTTCTCATTAATCAGCGGTTCAATACCGGTATCATAGGCCTGTTTTATGGTCGGGGCCATGATAAAGGATGTCATAAACAGGGCGAGACTGATCAACACAACATTCGGCGGGGTCTGCTGGGTGCCCATCGCACTGCGTAACAGGGAAAAGACAATAACAATCCGGGTGAAAGAGGTGACGACAATGATAATTGCCGGGGCGAGGCTAAGTATCGTCATCAGCATTAAAAGCTGAACTATACGCCCGGAAAGCGTTCCTCCTTCGCCCATATTAAGCGATAATTCCTGACCAAAAACGCTCTGGCTGCTCAGGATCAGAAGGAAACTGATCAGGGAGGTCATGAGCAGACCCAGGGTAATTTTATGTTTTTTCAACAGGGCCATCATGTGTTTTCAGCCTTATCAGTATTTTTGGGAATAATATTCCGTTCAATGACAATGTCGCGCTCCGCCCCCAGCATAACAAGATGTTCGACATCATCACGCCGGATTAACAGCAATTTACGCCGGGCATCCACAGGCAGTATTTCAATAATATCCAGCCGCTTGTCCCGGCTGCGACCCGAATTGACCGTGATGCGGGCCATAAGGCCAAATCTTTTGGCACCGTAGGCAATGATTAAAATCAGCGCGAGGACAAAAAGCAGGGCGATGATAAACTGGAAATAGGACCCTATATCCATGGTGCGGTCCTTTTGTCAATCTGGACAGTCTGCTGTCGGCTCATTCTTTTTCCCCCTCTGATGGTGAAAGATGATGATGTTTTTCTGCGCTCAGACGAATATTTTCATGATAGAGATAGCTTAATATTTCAGATACCGGTTGCAGGGCTTTCAGCGGGATATAGCTGTCAATATCAAAGGCTGACAATATTTCCACAAGATCTTCGTCCGTCCGGACCTTGACATCATTCTCGAACGCTATTTTCAGAATCTTTTCGGCATTCCTGCCGCTGCCGCTGGCCGTGATGCGGGGAATATCACTTTTGCCGCCGTCCTGTTTGAGGGCAACAGCCTTTTGTCTCTCTGATATATTGTCAGGTGCCATCCGGTCTTGAAAATTCCTTCCTTACACAAGGTTATTTTTCATGTCATAACAGTTATCACAGCTTTGGACTAGGGTCTGTTTGATGATATTTCATAATATTCCATTATGTTAACAAATTATTAATTTTCCGGTTCCACAATCAGTGAATTATGGTGTATAGTTAATTATACAGTGTATTCTGCTAAAACTTTAGCTATTTTATAAAATGGCATATGGTATTTAGGATAATAAATAATGGACCTGAAATCTATTTCTCTTTTCAGTTCTTTAAGCCAGAAAATGGACTGGCTGACAGAACGGCAAAAGGTCCTGGCACAGAATATTGCCAACGCCAACACACCGGGCTATGTCCCGAGGGATCTGAAGAAAATCAGCTTCAAGGCACATTTGGACCAGACGAACGCCGCTGGCGATCTGCAAATGCGGACGACGGCAAGGGGGCATATGTCTGCTGATGGCACCGGCGCAAACTATGCGATTGAAGAACAGGATGCCAAATTTGCAATGGATTCGCCGGATGGCAATGCGGTCAATCTTGAGGATGAGCTGAGCAAAATGGCCAATACCCAGATGGAATATACCATGGCGGTGAATCTGTACCGCAAGCATGTATCAATGATTAAAACAGTCCTGGGCAGAAGAGGCTAGGGCTGAAATATTAATTTTTTAAAAGGTAACAGGAGCCGTCCTTATGGATCTATCCAAAGCAATGATGATCTCTGCCGCCGGTATGAAGGCGCAAAGTGTCAGGATGCGGGTTATCGCGGAAAATCTTGCCAATGCTTCGTCTTCTGCGACGGCACCGGGGGTCGACCCTTACCGGCGCAAGGTGGTGACCTTTGCCAACGTCCTTGACACTGAACTTGGCATAACCCGGGTGAAAGTAAAAAAGGTGACTTTTGACAGGTCTGATTTTGGATTGCGTTTTGAGCCGGGCCACCCGGCAGCGGACAAGAATGGCTATATCAAGACACCCAATGTCAATGGCCTGGTGGAAGCAACGGATATGAAGCAATCCCAAAGGTCCTATGAAGCCAACCTCAATGCCATTGAAGTATCAAAAAATATGATGATGCGTACCCTTGACCTGCTCAGGTAGCAGGGCCATGTTGGGGCCAGATTGAAATGAACGGGATATAGACAATGAATCTCAAAGCCATGGATGCCGCAAATGCCTATGCAGGTGCCTTAAAAAACCGGGGACTTGCCAGTGGTGTGGGCAAAATTGATGGTATTTCCGGCGCTGCTTCTGTGCGCGGGGAAGGGTCGGGGAGTTTTTCCGATGTGCTGACCGCCGCCCTGACAGAAACGGAAAAGTCGGTAAATGTCAGTGCAAATACCGGAATAGAGGCCCTGAACGGCAAGGGCAGTCTGGTTGATGTGGTTACCTCCGTCCAGAATGCGGAAATGGTGCTGGAAACGGTGGTTGCGGTCCGGGACAAGGTGATCTCCGCCTATCAGGATATCATCAAGATGCCGATATAATTTATCCCGGCAACAGCAAGCAAGGAAATACAGAGTATGAACGGGGCAGACGTACTGGACATCGCACGGGAAAGTATATGGGTGTTGATCAAGGTGTCCGGCCCGGTGATGCTGGTGGCGTTGTTTGTCGGGCTGTTCATTGCCCTGTTTCAGGCCTTGACCCAGATTCAGGAAATGACCCTGACATTCGTGCCTAAAATAATAGCGATATTTATTTCCCTGTTTATATTCATGCCTTATATGAGCCAGACCATGGGGGATTTTATGGCGTTTATTACAGAACGGATTGTGAGCCTTGGTTGATGTCCTGCCTGTGGAGGCCTTCGCCTTTCTGCTGGTATTTGCCCGGCTGGGGGCGATGATCATGATTCTCCCCGCCTTGGGGGAGACCGGAGTCCCCCCGCGCATCAGGCTGGCTCTGGCTTTGTCGGTTTCCTTTCTTATATATACCGTGGTTCGTACCAGCCTGCCACCTATGCCGGCGTCTCCCTTTCGGCTTGGAATTATGCTTGTCTTTGAAATTCTGATTGGCATAATGATTGGTGCGTCTATCCGGCTTTTGCTGAGCGCGCTTCATACGGCTGGCACCATTATTGCCATGGAAAGCGGTCTGGCGCTGGCCCAGGCCTTTGACCCGGCCCAGGGGGCGCAAAGTGCGCTGATGTCAACTTTCCTCACCCTGATGGCCGTGGTGCTGATTTTCATAACCAATATGCATCATATGATGATCTCGGCCATGTATGACAGCTATACCCTCTTTCCGGTTGGTGGTGACCTGAAAATGAATGATTTTGCCGAAATTGTCATCAATACTGTGGCAAATTCCTTTCTGATCGGGGTACAGATTGCCTCGCCTTTCATTGTTTACGGGCTGGTGTTCAATATTGGTCTGGGTATTCTGGCGCGACTGATGCCGCAGTTACAGGTATTTTTTATTGCCATGCCGCTCAATATCATGGCCGGTTTTTTAATCCTCGGGATTGTTCTTGCCGCCGGGATGAACTGGTTCCTGCAACATATGGAAAGCAGCCTCGCGGCGTTTCTGGTGCCGGGATAATATCAGATGGCCGAGGATCAGGACGAGTCCCAGAAAACAGAAGACCCCACCGCCAAGAAACTGCAGGAGGCGCAGGAAAAGGGTGAAATGGCCAAGAGCCAGGAAGTCAAGCACTGGTTTATCCTGTTTTCTGTGACCATTATCATCATGATTTCCGCCAAATCCAGCGTGGCCGGTATCCGGGAAATCCTGGGTAATATTCTGGGGGCTTCCTATATTATCCCTGTCGATGGCAATAGTCTGCTGGATTTTGCCAGCAATATTCTCGGCAGGGTATCCGGCTATATGCTTTTGCCAGCCATTATTCTGATGATCGGAGCATTGCTCGGGGCCGTTATTCAGCACAAACCGATGTTCAGTGCGGAAAAGATCATCCCGAAATTAAACAAGATTTCGCTGCTCAGTGGTTTGAAAAAAATGTTTTCACTGCAGAATTTCTTTGAGATCACCAAGTCCATTCTTAAAATCATTATTGTTGGCAGTGTGGTGTTGTTTCTGGTATGGCCGGACCGTGACCGGCTTGAGCAGATGATGACCCAGGATCCGGGCAATATTTCCAACATTATCTATATTCTGGTGCTGCGTATTCTGGGCGGGGTGGTGGCGGTCATGGCAGCGATTGCCGGTCTTGATTTCCTGTTTCAGAAATTTCAGTTTCTGAAAAAAATGCGGATGACCAAACAGGAAGTCAAGGATGAAATGAAGCAGACCGACGGTGACCCGCATATCAAGGCCCGGCTGCGCCAGATCCGGCTTGAGCGCGCCCGGACCCGGATGATGGCCGCAGTTCCGGAAGCCGATGTTGTGGTGACCAACCCGACTCATTTTGCAGTTGCCCTGAAATATGATCAGACTAAAATGGAGGTGCCGGTGGTGGTCGCCAAGGGAATGGACCATATCGCCCGTAAAATTCGCGAGGTGGCGGAAGAAAATGATATACCTGTTGTGGAAAATCCGCCGCTGGCCAGAGCAATATTCGCCACCGTCGAGGTTGATGAGGAAATTCAGGAGGATCATTACAAGGCGGTGGCCGAGGTTGTCGGATATATTATGCGGCTCCGCAAGGGGGACAATGCCACCTATAGTCCGTCAGAAAGCTGACAAACAGCGTGCATGACAGTTACAGAGAAGACAGAATTTTGAAAAATGATATAAAGACAGTCAGACCCGTCCTGATAAGATCAATTGATTATCCGTTTTTGGTGACGATCGGCGGAATTGGCGGACTTGTCAGTCTGGCCGGCCTGCTGCTTGGCACCGCTTTGGGGGTTATGCCCCTCGGCTATTTTCTGGCGGCGGTTACCATGGCAATGACCGGTCTGATTATCGGAAAATGCGTATATCAGGGGTGTGAAACCTCTCCGTCCGGATCAGCTTCCCTTCCGGTAACCCGGCATCCCTTTGCCATAACTTCGGTAGAGGGTGAACTGGTTTACTGTAATATGCCCTATCGCCGTTTTGTCAGGGATGTGCTGAAAAGAAAAATTCTGTCGCCGCTGGATTTGATGGATGGTGATGAGCAACAGGCGCTGGCGGCTATCATATCATCATTGGAGGGTGATGAGGTCCGGGTTATCCCGTTTATCTCCCGGGAAGATACTAAAAAATATATCAAGGCTACTCTGAGCCGGAAAGAGGGGCAGGAGGATTTTATCAACTGGATATTTTCAGGCTTGACCTCTGCGGATTCTCTGGAAAAGACCGATAGCCCGGCGGGTGGATTTAATCTGGCTCAGCTCGGCTCTATTCTGGATATCAGCGATTGCGGGCTGGTTGAGATCACGGAACAGGGACAGATCATCTATGCCAATGATATGCTCCTGCACTGGATTGCCGGTCCTTCGGCGCAGGATATAGAGTTGCCGCAGCCTCTGTCCGATTTCTGTGCGATCAGCCCCCGGCAGTTATCCGGACAGGTCAAGATACAGACCTTGTCCGGGGATGATATGATGCTGGAATTTTTACCCGTTGAGATGACATCCGGAAATTCGGAAACGATAATCTGTCAGGTTCTTTGCCGTGACTCCAGGGTTTCGTCCAATATTCCAAGTGATTTTTCCGGGGGTGAAAATATTAATTTTGACCGTTTTTTCAGAGAATCGCCAATTGGTATCGCCATTGTCACCGCACAGGGGGAAATTCTGGAAAAAAATCACATCTTTCGCAATTATATACAGGAACTGGATATCAGGGACAGCCGCAGCCTGAATTTTATCATTGATCCCGATGAATATCAGGAATTTTATGACGGGATTACGGCGACCCTCACCACCGGTCAGGCGGTCATGGTCGCCGATGTCGGCTTTAAGGGCCGGGGGGAAAGATATGGCCAGATATATATTACCCGCCTGAATAAATTTGCCGATCATGATGATGTTGTCATCCTTTATCTGATTGATACGACGGAACAGAAAAATCTTGAATTGCAATTTGCCCAGTCCCAGAAAATGCAGGCTGTCGGGCAGCTTGCGGGCGGGGTCGCCCATGATTTCAATAATCTGCTGACGGCAATTATCGGTTTTAGCGATTTGCTCCTCGTGCGTCACGGGCCGGGGGATCAATCCTTTTCAGATATTATCCAGATCAAGCAGAATGCCAACCGGGCGGCCAATCTGGTCCGGCAGCTTCTGGCCTTTTCACGTCAGCAGACCCTGCGGCCCAAGGTGTTGGTGATTACCGATGTGCTGGCGGAATTGTCCAATCTTCTGGGGCGCCTGATCGGCGATAATATCGAGCTTCACATGACCCATGGCCGGAATCTGGGGCAGATCAAGGTCGATCAGGGACAGCTTGAGCAGGTTATTATCAACCTGTGTGTCAATGCCCGGGATGCCATGGAACAGCAGGGGAAAATCTCTATCCGGACCCGGAATATTTCCCTGCAGGAATCCCGAAAACTTGGCAAGCGTTATCAGGTTATGCCGCCGAATGAATATGTGCTGCTTGAGGTGGAAGACAGTGGCTGTGGTATTGCCAAGGAACATCTGGGCAAGATTTTCGAACCCTTCTTCAGCACCAAGGAGGTTGGCAAGGGAACCGGCCTTGGTCTGTCCACGGTTTACGGAATTGTCAAGCAGACAGGGGGCTTTGTTTTCCCGGCGAGCGAGGTTGGCGAGGGGACAATATTCAGCATCTATTTACCTGTTTACAAGGAAGTCCGGAAAGATATAGCAGAAACAGAGAAAGCGGTTTCACAAAAGCCGACCCGGGACCTGACGGGAAAGGGGACAATATTACTGGTCGAGGATGAGGATGCGGTCTGTATGTTTGCCTCCCGGGCGCTGCGTAACAAGGGCTATAATGTTTATGAGGCCAACAGCGGCGAGGCGGCGCTGGAATTATTTGGCAAGATTGAGGATGAGCTGGACCTGTTGATCAGTGATGTGGTTATGCCGATTATGGACGGGCCGACACTGGTGCGTAAAATCCGTGAAACCAATAGTAAACTGAAGGTGATTTTTATTTCAGGCTATGCAGAAGATGCTTTTGATAAAACCCAGGTCGAAGATGACTTTCATTTTCTGCCCAAGCCCTTCAGCCTTAAACAGCTGGCCGAACAGGTCAAGGAGGTTCTGGAACGCGACTGACGGGGAGAATCAGGCCGTGCAGGAAAGGGATGAAATGGATATAAACAGAAAATAATATGAGAACAAAATATAAATATATCCTATATTCTTTATATATTTCAATAAATTAAAAATGTTCTTGCAAAATAGAACAAAATATGTACATTTATCTGTGATTGAAACAGATGACGCAGTGTGAGATATAGAGGAGACGGATAATGGCAGCGGCACAGATCAAACTTGTGGGACAGGGAAGAATGGATAAACAAAAGGCACTTGATGCCGCATTGAGTCAGATTGAAAGGGCCTTTGGCAAAGGGTCGATCATGAAACTCGGCAAGGGGACCGCGATGGAGGTCGAGGCGATATCCAGCGGCTCGCTCGGGCTTGATATTGCCCTGGGTATCGGCGGGCTGCCCAAGGGGCGGGTGGTTGAAATCTATGGCCCGGAAAGTTCCGGCAAGACCACTCTTGCCCTGCATGTTGCAGCGGAAACCCAGCGCGAGGGCGGGGTCGCGGCCTTTATCGACGCCGAACATGCCCTTGATCCGGTTTATGCCAATGCGCTTGGGGTTGATATTGATGAATTGCTGATTTCCCAGCCGGATACCGGGGAGCAGGCTCTTGAAATTGCCGATACGCTGGTGCGCTCGGGCGCGGTGGATATACTGGTGATTGACAGTGTCGCCGCCCTGACGCCGAGGGCGGAACTTGAAGGGGAAATGGGCGACAGCCATGTCGGGCTTCAGGCCCGCCTGATGTCGCAGGCCCTGCGTAAACTGACCGGTTCAATTTCCAAATCAAAATGCATGGTTATTTTTATCAACCAGATCCGGATGAAAATCGGCGTGATGTATGGCAGCCCGGAAACCACCGCCGGTGGTAATGCGCTGAAATTCTATGCGTCTGTCCGGCTGGATATCCGTCGCATCGGGGCGATCAAGGAAAAGGACGAGATCGTTGGCAACCAGACCCGGGTCAAGGTGGTCAAGAACAAGGTCGCTCCGCCATTCAAGGTCGTTGAATTTGACATTATGTATGGCAAGGGTATTTCCAAGAACGGGGAATTGATTGATCTTGGTGTGAAGGCCGGGGTGGTTGAAAAATCCGGGTCATGGTATTCCTATGACAGCCAGCGTATCGGACAGGGCCGTGAAAATGCCAAACGTTTCCTGAGGGATAACCCGGAACTCGCCGACAAGCTGGAACTGTCAATCCGTAAAAGTGAAGGTATTCTTGACGAGGCGATGCTCAAGGAAGGCATGAGCCGGGCCGATGATAATGAGGGGCCGGATAATAACTGACCTTTAAAGATATCCCTGCTGCTCTGGACGCCCGCTGTGGCGTCCTTTTTTTTTATACAAAACTGGACAGGCTCCGGTGCAAAGGCTAAAACTTTAGGCATATTTACGGGATAGTAGAGGAAAGGTTATATCCAGATGAAGGGTACGAATGAAATCCGGCAGATTTTTCTGGATTATTTTGCCGCGCAGGGCCATGAAATTGTGGCCAGCGGTCCGCTGGTGCCGGAAAATGACCCGACTCTTATGTTCACCAATGCCGGTATGGTGCCGTTCAAGAATGTTTTTACCGGGGTTGAAAATCGCCCTTACAAGCGTGCTGCTTCCAGCCAGAAATGTGTCCGGGCCGGGGGCAAGCATAATGACCTGGATAATGTTGGTTATACGGCGCGCCATCACACTTTTTTCGAGATGCTGGGAAATTTCTCTTTTGGGGATTATTTCAAGGAAAAGGCAATATTTCATGCCTGGACCCTGCTGACCCGCGACTATGGTCTTGACCCGGACCGGCTGGTGGTCACGGTATATCATGAGGATGACGAGGCCTATGACCTGTGGCAAAAAATCTCCGGATTGCCGGAAGAACGCATTATTCGCATAGCGACCTCCGACAATTTCTGGTCGATGGGTGATACCGGACCATGCGGACCCTGTTCCGAGATTTTTTATGATCACGGGCCTGATATTCCCGGCGGGCTTCCCGGCACAGCCGATGAGGAAGGCGACCGTTATGTCGAAATCTGGAATCTGGTATTCATGCAGTATGATCAACAGCCCGATGGCAGCCGTAAGAACCTGCCGATGCCGTCAATTGATACCGGTATGGGGCTGGAACGTATTGCGGCGGTGCTTCAGGGCACCCATGATAATTATCAGATCGATCTGTTCTGCAAACTTATTGAGGCGTCTGCGGATATCAGCGGGGTCGAGGCTTACGGCAGCCACAATATTTCCCACCGGGTGATTGCCGATCATCTGCGCTCGTCCTGTTTTTTGATTGCCGACGGAGTCCTGCCGTCCAATGAGGGCCGGGGCTATGTCCTGCGGCGGATTATGCGGCGCGGCATGCGTCATGCCCATCTTCTGGGTTGTCGCGAACCATTGATGTATCGGCTGGTCCCGGCGCTGATACAGGAAATGGGGCTGGCCTTCCCGGAACTGAAACGCGCAGAAGCGGTGATTACCGAAAGCCTGAAGCTTGAGGAACTCCGCTTTCAGAAAACCCTGACCCGGGGACTGGGCCTGCTGGAAAACGAGGTGGCAAAATTATCCGCAGGCGGTACCCTTGCCGGGGAGATCGCCTTTCGCCTGTATGATACCTATGGTTTTCCGCTTGATTTGACACAGGATGTTTTGCGCGCCCGTGGCTTCTCTGTGGATGAGGACGGTTTTGCAACCGCGATGGAGAAACAGCGCGCCGAGGCCCGGGCGGCATGGAAAGGCTCGGGCGGTGAGGCCACGGATGATATCTGGTTTGAGACTTGCGAAAATTTCGGGGCGACAGAGTTTCTCGGCTATTCCTCCACCCATACACAGGGTAAAATTCTGGAAATCGTCAGGGACGGAATGAAAATTGATCGGGCGGCGGAGGGGGATGACGTCGCACTGATCACCAATCAAACGGTATTTTACGCTGAATCCGGTGGACAGCAGGGTGATGCCGGCTGGTTGCATATGGATAACGGGGCCAGTGCAGAGGTAACTGACACGGTGAAAAAACTCGGGCAGCTCCATGTCCATATGGTGAAAATTACCAAAGGTTCTCTTGCTGTATCGGATGTGGTTGATATGACGGTGGATGCAGAGCGACGCGACCATCTGCGCGCCAACCATTCGGCAACCCATATCCTTCATGCGGTATTGCGTCGGCATCTGGGGGATCATGTCAGTCAGAAAGGCTCCCTTGTCGCCCCGGACCGGTTGCGGTTTGATTTCAGCCATGGCAAGGCCCTGACCCCGGATGACAGCAGGGTGATAGAAGATGAGGTTAACCGGATCATC
>Ga0256829_1001865_pt1 | contig 16506 bp, 14 predicted proteins | sample 131447metaG_FD_185979 | JGI IMG/M metagenome (GOLD analysis project Ga0256829, IMG submission 185979) | Hydrothermal vent microbial communities from Lau Basin, Pacific Ocean - 131-447 | ecosystem: Environmental > Aquatic > Marine > Hydrothermal vents | place: Pacific Ocean: Lau Basin | collected...
ATCTTTCCCTTTTATCATCATGGCGTTTGCATTGTGGTTCTTGTTTGCTAACCCGTTCTTAGGTTAATAAGTCGGTTGCTGACAAATAAGAATGCGAGGCGGTACTTATGAGTATTGATTTAACACTAGTAGGACAGTTCATTGTTTTTGTAACGATGTTGTTGCTATTGAAAAAAATGTTGTATGTACCATTGAATGATGCGATGGAAGCACGCAGCAAAAAAATAGAGGAAGGCTTAGCTGCTGCAGATGCAGGATTAGAAGCCAAGGCTGAGGCGGAAGCTGCAGTTGAAGCGCAATTGGCGGAAGCCAAGGCAAAGGCTCAAGAAATTATTGCTGCAGCCGAAAAGCGTGCGGCAGAAGTAAAAGAAGAGTCTATGGTTAAAGCGCGCAATGAAGCAGAAGCAATTATTGATGCTGGCAAAGAAGAAATTTTTGCTGAAGCAAATCGGGCGCGTCAATCATTGCGTGAAGAGGTTGCAGATATTGCGATTCTTGCTGCGGAGAAGATTGTTGATGCAGAGCTGGATGCTAAGAAGCATGCGAAGTTAATTGAGTCTGTTGTTGAGAAAGGTTTCAACGCGGCATGAGTACGACCAAGATATCAAGACGCTATGCGACAGCCTTGTTTGATTTAATTCAAGAAGGTGTTGATATTCAACCAGCTTTGATGGAAGCAGCATCTTTTGCGGCGAATGATGAGGCTAAAGCAATACTTGAGTCGCCTTTGTATCCTGATGAAATGAAGCAAGCGATGTTAAACCAGGCTATATCATCATCGGGCAAGGAAGAGGTGTCACGGCTGATTGGTCTACTGTGCTCACGTGGTAAGGCGATATTGTTACCAGAAATTGCTTCTTTGGTGACTGAGATGCTGGCTAAGGCGGAAAGTTCAGTTGATGTGGCAATTACTTCAGCGGTTGATTTGGATTCAGATATCCAAGAAGCCTTATCCAAGGGGCTATCTTCGGCCACAGGAAAAAAAACGCGACTTGTTATGGATACGGATAAGTCAATTTTAGGTGGTATTATTATTCGTATTGGAGACAGAAGAATAGATTATTCTGTTAAGGGTAGATTGGATGGCTTAAAGAAAGCCATTGTAAGCTAAAAAGATTTAAAGTTTAGGTCAGAGGTTGATATTATGAAGCTCGATACAGCGGAAATTAGTTCCATCATCAAAGAGCAAATCAAGGGATTTGAAGCGTCAGCAGTAGATGCAAATGTTGGTAGCATTGTTTCTGTTGCCGATGGCGTGGCATTGATTCACGGTTTAGCTGGTGCGATGGCAGGTGAAATGTTGGAATTTCCAAATGAGACCATGGGCATGGTTTTAAACTTGGAAGAAGACAGTGTCGGTGCTGTAATTTTTGGTGAGTGCACACATTTACGTGAAGGCGATGAAGTTAAGTCAACAGGACGTATTTTTGAAGTGCCAACAGGCCCAGAACTAAAGGGTCGTGTGGTTGATGCTTTGGGTCGACCAGTGGATGGTTTGGGTCCAATTAAAGCAAGTTGCAGTGACGTTGTTGAAAAAGTTGCACCGGGCGTGATTGACCGTAAATCTGTTGATCAGCCTTTGGGCACAGGCATTAAATCGATTGATGCCATGATTCCTGTAGGTCGTGGTCAGCGTGAGTTGATTATTGGCGATCGTCAAACAGGTAAAACAGCGATTGCGATTGATACGATTATCAACCAAAAGAATTCTGGTGTAACATGTATTTATGTTGCTGTGGGTCAAAAGGCATCGACAGTTGGTACGGTTGTACGTACGTTGAAAGAGCATGGTGTTTTGGATAATACTATTATTGTTGCAGCATCAGCATCCGAAGCTGCTGCTCTGCAATATATTGCCCCATATACAGGTTGTACTATGGGTGAATATTTCCGTGATCGCGGTGAAGATGCTTTGATTATTTATGATGACTTGACCAAACAAGCTTGGGCTTATCGTCAGGTTTCATTGATTCTACGCCGTCCTCCAGGTCGTGAAGCTTATCCAGGTGATGTGTTTTATTTGCATTCTCGTTTATTAGAGCGTGCATCACGTGTTAATGAAGAATATGTAGAAAAATTCACCAATGGTGAAGTGAAAGGTAAAACAGGTTCACTCACAGCATTGCCCATCATTGAAACGCAAGAAGGCGATGTTTCGGCATTCGTTCCTACCAATGTTATTTCTATTACAGATGGTCAAATCTTTTTGGAAACCAGTTTGTTTAACTCTGGTCAACGTCCAGCAGTGAATGTTGGTTTGTCTGTTTCTCGTGTGGGTGGTGCAGCTCAAACCAAAGCGGTGAAAAAAGTTGGTGGTGGTTTACGTCTTGACTTGGCTCAATACCGTGAATTGGCAGCATTTGCACAATTTGCTTCCGATTTGGATGCGGCAACACGCGCTCAGATTGAACGTGGTAAACGCGGTATGGAAGTGTTGAAACAAGCCGAAAATGAACCGCAAACTGTAGCTGAAATTACGTCTATATTGTATGCATTAGGCAATGGCGATTTGGATGATGTTGAGGTTGAAAAAGTTGTAGCATTTGAAAAAGCATTTTTAAGCTTCTTGAATCATGACCATAAAGCATTTATCGATAACTTGAATGCCAACCCTGCCTTGACTGATCAAGTGGTTGCAGATTTAGAAAAAGCAATTGCAGCATTTAAATCGACAGCGACTTGGTAAGGAGTAGCTAGTGGCTTCTGCAAAAGAGATTCGGGGTCAGATTAAGGCAACCCAAAATACGGCGAAAATCACCAAAGCCATGGAAATGGTTGCGGCATCGAAAATGCGCAAAGCACAAGAGCGTGTTGTGGATGCGCGGGCATATGCGGAAGGCATTAAACGTATTGTACACAATTTAATGCGAGCTCATCCTGAGTATAAGCATCCATTTTTAACCAAGCGTGATGAAGTAAAACGTATTGGCGTCATTGTGGTTTCCACAGATAAGGGTTTGTGTGGTGGTTTGAATACGAATGCAATGAAAAAGGCATTTGAGTTGATGGAAGGCTCAAAGGTTGATGTTGATGCTATCAATATTGGACGTAGGGCTTCTCAAGCCATGCGAAGATTTGGTGTGAATATTATTGGTAGTGTAGAGAATATTGATGACAACCCTGGACTGGATGAAATTTTAGGTGCTGTTCAAGTTGCCATGGATAAGTATTCAGCAGGCGAGTTGGATGAAGTGCATTTGGTGTATAGTCAATATGTGAATACGATGACACAAACGCCAACAAGTATGCGTTTGATACCATGCGATGATTCTGGCGTTGATGAAGAAGAGGGTGTTTGGGATTATTTGTATGAGCCAGATAGCCAGATGGTTTTAGATGGTCTTTTGTGTCGATATATTGAGGCATTGGTCTATCATAGTGTGCTGGAAAATAAAGCTTGTGAACATTCAGCGCGTATGGTGGCAATGAAAGGTGCTACAGATAATGCAAAAGAAATTGTCAAAGATTTGCAGGTTACATATAACAAAGCGAGGCAAGCAGCCATTACGCAAGAAATTGCTGAAATTTGTTCTGGTGCTGCGGCTTCGGCTTGATAAAGAATTAGAAATTGTTGAGAGGTCAATAACATGAATGCAGGAAATATTGTACAAGTCATCGGCCCTGTTGTGGATGTTCGATTCGCATCAGGTGATTTACCACATATTTATAATGCGTTGAAGATTCCAGAAGTGGATTTAACTATGGAAGTACAACAGCATATTGGTGATAACACAGTGCGTGCAATTGCAATGGGTTCAACCGATGGCTTAAAACGAGGTATGGAAGTAAGTGATACTGGCGCAGCTATCAAAGTGCCTGTTGGGCAGGCAACTTTGGGTCGTATTATGAATGTGCTCGGTGATGGTATTGACTTTGAGGGCAAAGATGTTGCTTCAGATGAACGTTGGGAAATTCATCGTGCTGCACCTGCATTTGATGAATTGGCACCAGCTTCTGAAATTTTAGAAACAGGTATTAAAGTGATTGACTTGGTCGCGCCGATTGCAAAGGGCGGTAAAGTTGGATTGTTCGGTGGTGCAGGTGTTGGTAAAACCGTAAATATGATGGAATTGATTAACAATATCGCGAAAGCACATGGCGGTTTCTCCGTGTTTGCTGGTGTGGGTGAGCGCACACGTGAAGGCAATGATTTCTACTATGAAATGAAAGAATCGAACGTATTGGATAAAGTGGCACTGGTTTATGGTCAAATGAATGAGCCTCCAGGTAACCGTTTGCGTGTAGCATTAACAGGCTTGACCATGGCTGAATTCTTCCGTGAAGAAGGTCGTGATGTACTTATCTTTATTGATAATATTTATCGTTATTCATTGGCGGGTGTAGAAGTATCAGCATTGCTTGGTCGTATGCCATCTGCGGTGGGCTATCAACCTAATTTGGCTGAAGAAATGGGTAAACTTCAAGAGCGTATTGCTTCTACAAAAGTTGGCTCTATTACGTCTGTTCAGGCTGTTTATGTACCTGCTGATGATTTGACCGATCCTGCACCTGCGACCACATTTGCGCACTTGGATTCTACGATTGTGTTATCACGTCAAATTGCAGAATTGGGTATCTATCCTGCAGTTGACCCGTTGGATTCAACTTCTCGTCAGCTTGATCCAAAGATTATTGGTAATGAGCACTATGAAGTTGCACAAAATGTTCAACAAACATTGCAACGTTATAAAGAGCTGCAAGATATTATTGCAATTTTAGGTATGGATGAGCTGTCTGATGATGATAAGTTATTGGTAGCCCGTGCGCGTAAAATGCAGCGTTTCTTATCTCAACCTTTCCATGTGGCAGAAGTATTTACAGGCTCTCCAGGTATCTATTGTAAACGTGATGATACCATTGCGGGCTTTAAAGCCATTCTTGCAGGTGATTACGATCATTTACCAGAGCAAGCATTTTATATGATTGGATCGATTGACCAAGCTGTTGAAAAAGCAGAAAAAATGGCGGCTAAAGGCTAATGGCAACGATTGAAGTATTAGTAGCTACAGCTGAGCGCGAAGTTTATCGCGGTGAAGCTGACTTCTTGGTTGCCCCTGGTGCAGCTGGTGAGTTGGGTATTATGCCGAAGCATAGTCCACTTTTAAGTGCATTGATGGCTGGCGAATTGCGTATCACACGCGGTGAAGAGATTGATGAAGTATTTATTTCGGGTGGATTTATTGAGGTTCAACCTGATATGATTACTGTTTTAGCCGATACAGCAGAACGTGCCGCAGATGTGGATGAGGCTGCTGCAATTGAGGCAGAGAGAAAAGCACAAGAGGCAATGGATAATCAGAAAGGTGATGTTGATTATGCGAGAGCTGCATCTGAGCTTTCTATTGCTGCTGCACGCTTGGCCTTTTTGCGTAAAAGAAAGAAGTAATCCATCAATATAAGGGAACCATAAGAAGGGCTGCAAATGCAGCCTTTTTTATGATATCAACATTCTTCTTGCTTCCATGCTTTTGATGCTAAAGATTATGGCTGTAATCATTTTAGCAAGGGGCTGTTTGTGAATCGATATTCAAATCCAACATTACAAGTGGTTGTTCTAGCAGCAGGGCAAGGTAAGCGTATGCGCTCTGTAAAACCAAAAGTTTTGCATGATGTGCTGGGCAAAAGTATTTTAGAGCATGTTCTGCTAAGCGTTGAGGCGCTTGCACCACAAGGTATTTGCTTAGTGCTAGGGCATGGTTCAAGTCAGGTTAAATCTGAAATAGAAAAAACACATGCATGCTCATGGGTAATACAAAAAGAGCAATTAGGAACAGGGCATGCTGTACAGCATGCCGAGCAGGCATGTAGTCAAGCAGAGGATGTACTCATTGTTTGTGGTGACACACCGCTTTTACAAACAGATACACTAGCATTTTTATTAGAGCAACATCGCAAAACAGCATCAGATATATCCTTTTTATCGGCCAAGCTATCAGAGCCCACGGGCTATGGACGCGTGCAACGCAATCAGCAAGGTGCAGTGCAATGCATTATTGAAGAGCGTGATGCCAATGATGCTGAAAAATTAATTCAAGAAGTAAGTACAGGAATCTTTTGCGTGAAGCAAAAAGTGCTGTTTAAATTGCTTGCTCAAGTTGATAATCAAAATAACCAAGAAGAATACTATTTGCCTGATATTGTACCGTTAGCGCTTAATGAAAATATGAGCGTTCATGCATTTATCATGCAAAATAGTGATGATATGCAGGGTGTTAATAATAGGTCGCAATTAAGACATGTAACGGAAATCATGCAGCAAAGAGTGATTCAAGGTTGGGAAGCTGAAGGTGTGAGCGTAGAGCAGGCAACGACAGTACGTATTGATGTTTCTGTTAAACTGGGGGCGGATTGTACTGTACGTGCAGGCACTCAAATTCTTGGCAATTCACATATTGGCGATAATTGTGAGCTTGGACCTTATGCCGTTATTAAAAATTCATGGTTGGATGATGATGTCAAAGTCGAAGCTTTTTCGCATCTTGAAACTGCACATGTGGGCGCTTCATCTCAAGTGGGACCATATGCCCGCTTACGCCCTCAAGCAGAATTGGATGAAGGTGTAAAAATCGGCAATTTTGTAGAAGTGAAAAAGTCAGTCATTGGAAAAAATAGTAAAGTGAATCATTTGAGTTATATTGGTGATACGACCATGGGTGAGTCCTGTAATGTGGGAGCAGGTACCATCACTTGTAATTACGATGGCGCAAATAAACATCAAACAGTGATTGATGACCGTGTTTTTGTAGGTTCAGATACAAAGCTCATTGCTCCTGTACATGTGGAAGAAGGTGCAACAATTGGGGCTGGTAGTGTGATTACAAAAACGGTACGGAGAAATGGTTTAACACTTTCTGTACGACCAGAACAACGGCATGTGAAAGATTGGAAGAGGCCACAGAAAAGCTGATGTGTGGTATTATTGGAATAGTTTCAGATCAACCTGTTGTAACGAATTTAATGCAAGCATTGAAAAATATGGAATACCGTGGTTATGATAGTGCTGGTGTTTGCACGGTTTTTAATCAACGATTTGAATGCACCAAACGTGCAGGGAAATTAGAGAAGCTTTCTGAAGCATTATTATCCCATCAACATGATGGACAGATAGGTATTGGGCATACACGTTGGGCGACGCATGGTGAGCCCAATCGAGAGAATTCACATCCTCATTGTCATGATAGCATTGCAGTGGTTCATAATGGCATCATTGAGAATCATGCGGCATTACGTGTTGAATTAGAGTCCCAAGGGATTGATTTTATTTCGGAAACAGACAGTGAAGTCATTCCATGTCTATTGAGTCGAGAGTTAGAGTTACATGGTAACATGTTTTTGGCGATGAAATCCTTACTGGCTTTGCTTGAAGGTGCATATGCTGTTGGCATTTTAAATCACCAAGATGACAACAAGTTGTGGTTTGCACGCCGAGGGAGCCCTCTTCTCTTGGCAAAAAATAATCATGGTTATTATATCGCATCCGATGCACTAGCTGTGGCTGGTATGGCTTCGGATGTGATGTATTTGGACGAGGGTGAATGGGGTTATATCAGTGATAAGGGCGTGCAGGTATACCAGGCTAATGGTGAGACTGTTGAACACGATTGGCATAACTTGCCATATACAGGCTCGGCTGTAGATAAAGGCGGCTACCCACATTACATGCTCAAGGAGATGCATGAGCAGCCTGCGGTAGTTTCAGATATTATTCACGCTTATTCTAATGCCCAAGGTATAAGCTTCCAGCAAGCAGCATTTCTTGATTTAGAGCCTTTACCAGAACGTATTGTGATGGTTGCATGTGGGACATCGTATCATGCAGCATTAACAGCCCGATATTGGATTGAGCGTTATTTACAAATTTCTGTTGAAGTGGATGTGGCTTCTGAATATCGCTATCGCAATCCAGTAATTGGTGCGAATACTTGGCTGATTACACTATCTCAATCTGGAGAAACTGCGGATACATTAGAAGCCTTACGCTTATTTAAGCGTCGAACACCTGAAAATACGACCCTAGCCATTTGCAATGTTCCTAATTCGTCATTGGTGCGTGAATCTAGTGGGTTTATTGAGTTGCGAGCAGGTCCTGAAATTGGAGTTGCATCAACCAAAGCATATACAGCACAACTTGCGGTTTTGGGTCTATTCTCAATTCAATTGGCGATGCGTGCTGGCGCTATAGCTTTGCATGAATGGAAGCAACATTATCAGGCATTTCTCGCTGTTGTGGAAGATATGCGTAATATTTTGCAACGGAATGATGAAATTCAAAGCCTTACACCACTGTTTTCAAAAGCACATGGTGCTTTGTTCTTAGGGCGAGGGCCATGTTTTCCACTTGCGCTGGAAGGAGCCTTAAAGCTTAAGGAAATTTCTTATTTGCATGCAGAAGGTTACGCAGCAGGTGAGATGAAACATGGACCTATTGCATTGATAGATGAACAGCTTCCTGTGATTGTGATTGCCCCCCGCCAATATCATTTGGAAAAAGTTATTTCCAATTTACATGAGGTTAAAGCGCGCGGTGCAAAGGTGATTTTATTCACAGATGCAGATGAAAATAGCTATCTAAAACATGCAGATGCATTATTTACTCTGCCTGTGGGAGATTTCTTTACAGCCCCACTTTTAGCTTCCATTCCCCTGCAACTTTTGGCTTATGATGTGGCTCGTTCTAAAGGGACTGATGTAGATCAACCAAGAAATTTGGCAAAATCAGTCACTGTGGAATAGCACTGACCTTTGACAGTAAGCTTGATGTGAATTACGCTCGAACAGCGTGGAAATAACAGGTAAAACAAAAGTCTATGGCATTATGGGTTGCCCGATAACACACTCGCTGTCGCCAGTGTTTCAGGCTTATTTTGCACGTCAGTATGATTTAGATTTGATTTATGCACCTTTTCGTGTTGAGGCTGAAGGTATAAAGGTTGCACTTGAAGGTTTAGCGGCTTCAGGTGTTCAAGGGCTTAATGTCACGGTGCCGCATAAAGAGTCTGTCTTGCCTTATGTGCATGCTGATGAGGATGTGAGGTGTATTGGCGCTGCCAACACACTGATCCAAAAATCAAATATTTGGTATGCATTCAATACAGATTGGCAAGGTGTAGCTAAGGTTTTGCAAGGTACAAGTTTACCCCTCCAAGGTTCAAGCTTATTACTTTTTGGTGCAGGTGGAACAGCACGTGCTGTTTTGCATGCTGCACATGCGCAGGGCATAGCTCATATTATGATTTGTAATCGCTCTAGTGAACGTGTGGACACTTTAATTGCACATGCAAAGAAATATTATTCCAGTATATTGTGTACAAACATTGGGTGGAATCAAGCGAACGTTACATCGGCTTGTGGTGAAGCAAGTATTGTTATCAATACCACAAGTATTGGTCTAGCAGATGATGATACTTTTCCATTTGATGTGAGCGGTAATGGTTGGGCAATGGATGCGGTATATAAGCCATCTGGACAGACAGTATTTGGCAAAGCCGTGAAGAAAAGGCGGTTTGTTGATGGGTTGCCGATGCTCATCGCGCAAGGTGCGGCATCTTTTTCAATATGGCATCCAGGGAGTAATCCTGATACATTAAGTGCTTTGACGTGGATGGAAGAGAAGTTGATGCGAGAAACCACGCGACTACCCAGTTGGGAGGATTGCACATGAAGCAGACCAGACTTGGTGATATTTTATTGCGTAAAGAAGCGATTACCAAAGAGCAATTGGTAAAAATTCAACGTGAAATAAAGTTAAATGGCGAAACATTCAATACTGAACTGGTTAAACTCGGTATGTTTACGGAAGATGAACTAGCCAAGTTTATTGGCAAATCCTTTGGACGTCCTGTGATTGATTTAAGTAAAGTGGAAGTTAAAGCTGATTTAACTGATATATCTATTGATATTATGCGTAAAAATGTAGCGATTCCCATCCACCGCAAGGGTAATTTAATTACGTTGGCAGTAGCAGACCCTTACGATATCAATGCCTTGGATGAGATAGGTTTTATCAGTGGTTGCCAAGTAGATGTGGTGATTGCTACAGAATCTCAAATTCTTGCGAAGTTGGATGAAATTGGTGGTGCAGGTCAGCAACTTGAAGATGTGATGGGCGAGCTTGGTGCGGACGAAATGGAGATTGTGGATACCGAAGAAGGCGATTTGGATGAGCACTCTTTGGCTGCAGAAACAGAAGCTGCACCCGTAGTAAAATTGGTGAACCTTATTTTATTGGATGCGATTAAACGCGGGGCATCGGATATTCATATTGAACCATACGAGAAGAGTTTACGTGTGCGTTATCGTGTGGATGGTGTATTGCATGAAATTATGCGTCCACCATTGAAGATGCGTGAAGCCATGGTTTCACGTATTAAGATTCAAGCACGATTAAATATTGCTGAACGACGTGTACCACAAGATGGACGGATTAAATTGCGCTTATCTAAAGCGAAAACAGTGGATTTTCGTGTATCTGTTTTACCTACCTTATTTGGTGAAAAAGTGGTAATGCGTTTATTGGATTCATCTAATTTGCAATTGGATATGGTGAAGCTTGGTTATGAGCCTGAAGATTTAAAAAACTTTCAAACGCAGATTCATCAGGCCTATGGTATGGTGTTGGTGACTGGACCGACAGGCTCAGGTAAAACGGTAAGTTTGTATTCTGCGGTGGCAGAATTGAATCAACCTGGTGTGAATATTTGTACGGCAGAAGATCCTGTAGAATTTAACTTTATGGGCATCAATCAGGTGAATGTGAACCCTGCTGTAGGTATGGATTTTCCTGCAGCACTTAAATCTTTTTTACGTCAAGACCCTGATATTATTCTTATTGGTGAAATTCGTGATTATGATACGGCTGCTATTGGTATTAAAGCAGCACTGACGGGGCATTTGGTATTGGCGACATTGCATACCAACGATGCGCCTTCCACCATGACGCGAATGATTAATATGGGGATTGAATCATTTTTGGTTGGTTCAGCTGTAAATCTAGTGACTGCTCAACGTTTGGCTCGAAGAACATGCAAAGAATGCTCAGAGCCTATTGATATTCCAGCTGAGGCTTTGGTTGATGCGGGCATTCCAGCCGATGAAGTGGGCTCATTTCAACCCATGCAGGGCAAGGGTTGTAATGTATGCAATGGTACAGGTTATAAAGGGCGTGTTGGTATTTATCAAGTGATGCCCGTAACAGATGAGATTCGTGATGCGGTATATGCTGGCAAAAATTCTGATGAAATTAATGATATTGCAGTATCGCAAGGCGTGAAAACTTTGCGTATGGCAGCCTTAAATAAAGTACGAGATGGTTCAATTTCTTTGGAAGAATGTTTGCGTGTAACGGTGGGTGATTGATGGCGATTTTTAATTGGACAGCAACAACACGGCAAGGTCAGCATAAAGCAGGCGAGCTAGAAGTTGCCAATAAAGATGTTGCTATGGCAATGCTTAGACGGCAAGGCTTGGTCGGCATTAAGGTTAAGAAAAAACCTATGGAAATTGAAATATTTCCTGAAAAGGTGGAAGAAAAGGACATTTCGATATTTTTTAGGCAATTATCGACCATGATTAATGCAGGCTTACCCTTGGTGCAGTGTTTTGAGCTTTCAGAGAGAGGCTCAGATAAAAAGGCTATGGTGAAGTTGCTCAAAGAAGTGCGAACTGAGCTAGAAGGCGGTACACCGTTAGGGGAAAGTATGCGAAAATTCCCCAAAGAGTTTGACCGTTTGACGTGTTCATTGGTAGAGGCTGGTGAGCAAGGTGGTATCTTGGATACTATCTTACTCCGTTTATGTACCTACAAAGAAAAAGCATTGGCATTAAAATCAAAAATTAAATCAGCTATGATTTATCCGATTGCGATTTTGGCTGTATCTTTCATTGTAACCTCTATTTTGATGATTTTTGTGATTCCAGTGTTTAGTGAAATGTTTTCATCTTTTGGTGCTGAATTGCCAGGCCCTACCAAGATAGTGATGGCGATTTCAGATGTGTTCGTTGAGTATTGGTATATTGTATTGTTTGCACCGATATTGCTTGTTTGGAGTATCAAAGCGATTTATAAAACACCACAAGGGCATTATCAGTTGGATAAACTATTGATAAATTTACCCGTGATTGGTGATGTGTTGCGTAAAGGCGCAGTGGCGCGGTTTTGCCGTACATTTTCAACACTAACTGCGGCGGGGGTGCCTATTTTAGAATCACTGGATACGGTGGCAGAAACTTCAGGTAATGTAGTGATAGAAGAAGTGATTTTGTCTTGTAAAGATTCAATTAGTCAAGGGATGACACTGACTCAACCTTTGGAAGATAGCCAAATTTTCCCCATTATGGTTACACAAATGATTTCCATTGGTGAGCAAACTGGTTCTTTGGAAGAAATGCTATCCAAGATTGCTGATTTCTATGAAGAGGAAGTAGATACAGCCGTGGATGGTATGACCGCATTGATGGAGCCGATTATCATGGCATTTTTGGGTGTTGTGATTGGTGGCTTGGTGATTGCAATGTATTTGCCTATCTTCCAAATGGCATCGGTGGTGTAAAGTATTCACGATTTACTTACAATATGAATGGGATAAAATCCAGTGAACAAACCCGCTTAACTCAGCTGCTTTTATGGCGTGGCCTAGCGATGATGCTGGTACTGGTTGCGGTATGGTTCTATTTTCCAAATATGAATCCCAAGCAGCAAATCTTATTGGGTTATATGGGTTTGTGTTTTGTTGGTTTTGCGATTGTGCAGATATTTTGTTTTCGTGCACACTGGCCTATTGCCATTCAACTGTTTTTCCAGTTTTTTTCAGATGTTGTCTTGGTTGGGCTGTTGGTGGTTGCAACTGATGGCTATCACAGCCCTTTTGTATTGCTATTTGGACTTGTGGTTGTGGCAGCGGGAACGCAAGCCCAAGTATTATTGGTGTTAAGCATTGCGGTTGCTGCGTGCGCATCGTATTTAACCGCGATTTATAGTTTTGCATGGTGGCAAAATGCGCCATTGCCTACAGATGCAACATTGAAGCTTTTGATGCAAACCTCAGTTTTAATGCTGGTGGGTGGTGTGATGGCATTGATTGCTCGTCGTCATGCCTTGCTTAGCCAAGATCACCGCAAAGCCAAGCAGAAACACAAGGCTCTACAAGCGCTTCATACACGTTTGATGGCCTCTATGCAGGAAGGCGTAGTGGTGTTGGATAAAAAATTTAGGATACGTGATAGCAATCCTGCGGCATGGGATATTTTGCATATTGATGATGGATTAGAGCTTGATTTGCATGAAGTTTGGTCGATTCCACAAGCTGTGCTTTCCTTCTTTGCAAATCCTTTTTCTGATAGTTTTCGTTGTGAATGGAAAAGGGATGATGAAGAGTATTTGGTCACTGTAGGACGCTTTTCTGAAAAACATGCTGATGCATATTGGTGGCTAACATTTGTCAATGTGACTGAATTAAGATTGTTGGAGCGTAAATTTTCTGAGCATGAAAAGCTGGCAGCGATGGGGCGTATGGCAGCGATGTTAGCCCATGAATTACGCAATCCTATGCAGACTATTGCTCAGGCCATTGAACTTATTCCTCATGTAAAAACAGCGCAGCAGCATGATATTCAACGTATTGTTGGGGAAGAGGTTGCACGATTAAATCGTTTGGTGGCAGATATGCTTGATTATACCAAACCTTTGAACCCATCGCCTAAACCCACATCCATACAGCCTCTCATAGAAGCCTCTATTCAGCAAATTGATGCCGAGAACACATGTGGTATTGGAATCAGGTGTGATATTCAAACATTGTATATTGATGCGGATCATATGCGCCTAGTATTGGATAATCTGATTCGCAATGCAGTGTTAGCAAGTGTGGAGCATGCATCAGTTTGTGTAGCTGTTTTTGCAGGTGATATGAAGTGGCATATTGAGGTGAGAGATATTGGGGAAGGGTTTCCTAGCGGTTTAGAGCATCAAATTTTTGAGCCTTTTGCTACACATCGTGTGGGAGGAACGGGGCTAGGTTTGGCAACAGTTTGGCAGGTGTGCCAAGCCAATCAATGGCATATCCAAGCAGATAGAAAGGATAATATGACTATTTTTCGTGTGAGTGGCGAAGATCAGGAGCGGGTGTATCATGGCTAATATCTTATTGGTTGAAGATGAACATAATGCACGCCAAGTTTTATCCATGGGTTTGGAATCTATGGGTCATATGATTACAGCTTGTGATGGCGTGGGATCTGCCGAACAAGCATTACTTTCAAGTGCATTTGATGTGGTCATTACAGATTTACACATGGAGCATGAGCATGCGGGTTTGGATGTGGTGCGCATAGCAAGTAAGCATTGTCCACAAGCCTGCGTGCTTTTATTGACAGCCTATGCAAGTGCCGAAACCGCAGTGGAAGCGATGCGAGAAGGGGCGTTTGATTATTTAACCAAGCCTGTATCCACAGAAGAGTTGAGCGATGCTGTTGAGCGAGCATTGCATGCAAGTTTAGATACCACGCCAATACCAGAAGAAGATGAAGTGCGTGTGGAGTCCAATGATATATTGATTGGAAATTCGCCAATTATGCAGCGTGTTAAAGATAGGTTGTTGCGCGCATGCAAGCGTGATTTTACGGTGCTTATTTCAGGTGAATCAGGTACGGGTAAAGAGTTGGCAGCTCGCATGGTGCATCAATGTTCAGCCAGAAACACAGCGGCATTTGTACCGGTGCATTGTGGAGCAATTCCTGAAAACTTATTTGAATCTGAGTTATTTGGGCATGAAAAGGGCGCATTTACAGGCGCGGATATCAAACGTGTAGGGCTGGTAGAATCTGCACATGGCGGAACTTTATTTTTAGATGAAATTGGTGAGATGCCATTAAATATTCAAGTAAAATTACTACGTGTTCTACAAGAGAAAACATTTCGTCCTGTAGGTTCAAATCAGGAAAAACCAGTCGATGTACGCATTATTGCAGCCACTAATCGTGATTTGGCAGATGAAGTGAGGCAAGGGCGTTTTCGAGAAGATTTGTTTTATAGGCTTAATGTTGTGCCCGTGCATATGCCTGCTTTGCGGCAACGGCGTGAAGATATTCCCGATTTGGTACATGTGTTGATTCAGCATGCTGGAGGTGGCTTTGATGTCTCTGAGGCATGCATGAAGCGACTTATGCAATTGCCGTTGTTGGGTAATGTGCGGGAATTAGAAAATGTATTGCAGCGTTTGATGGTGCTCTCTGATCATCACACGCTGGATGCATCACTATTGGATGATTTTTATACACCAGCGGCGATAGGCAGTGTTGGCTTGGATGATATGCACCGGGAAGGAAGTAGCCTTGATCAGGTATTGGAAAATATGGAGCGAGCGTTGTTAACCGAGGCATTGGCAGAGACTGGTGGTAATGCCACCCAAGCGGCTAAATTATTAAATATTAGTTTTCGCTCTATGCGTTACCGTATGAAAAAGCTTGGTATGAAGGACGCATAAGTGGAAATACACCTTTTTGTCACTGTAATATGTGCCATTTTAGGTTTAATGGTGGGTAGTTTTTCTAATGTTTGTGTTTATAGAATTCCAAGAGGTGAATCTGTTGCTTTTCCTGGAAGCCATTGCCCAAACTGTCAGCATACCATTGCATGGTATGATAATATACCTTTGCTTTCATGGTTATTTCTAAAGGGCAAGTGTAGGCATTGCTTATCTAAAATTTCAGGACGTTATCCATTTTTAGAGCTTTTGATGGCAGTGAGCTGGGGGTGGTTGGCTTGGCATTTTGGCGCAACGCCTGTTTTATTACAAAGCATAGTGCTTATCAGCCTGTTATGGATTTTAACGCTGATTGATTTGGAAACTGGATTGCTTCCAAATGTGTTAACGCTACCTGGCATTGTGGTTGGGCTGTTGTTTGCATGGTGGTTAGGTTATTTTGAGGATGCTTTGATTGGTGCTGTTGCAGGATATACGGCATTTTGGCTAATTGCGCGTGTATTCTCATTGGTGATGGGTGTAGAAGCCATGGGCTATGGCGATTTTAAACTTTTAGCCATGCTGGGCGCTTTTATGGGCTGGCAAGCTCTTCCATTTATTGTGTTTATGTCCTCATTTATCGGTGCGATTGTGGGCATCATTTATTTGAAGTTAACCCAGCAAGGCAAACAAACACCAATTCCATTTGGTCCTTATTTGGCATTGGCGGGGATGTTTTGGTTTCTATGGGGCGAGGTAATTTTGCATTGGTACACTGCCATATTGTTTGGACAAGGAAGAGCTTAAAAGCGTGAAAGCTATCGGTTTAACAGGCGGTATAGGTAGCGGTAAGAGCACGGTAGCGAGTATGTTTGCGCAACGTGGTATTCCTGTGCTTGATTTGGATCAAGTGGGAAAAATCTTTCTTAAAAATAAATGTGTTCAAGATGATTTATGTGCAGCTTTCGGCGATACGGTGGTGAAGCAAGGCGTGGTGCAAAGCACAAAACTTGCAGCGATAGCGTTTGCTGATGATGAAAGCACAAAG
>Ga0256829_1001866_pt1 | contig 16503 bp, 16 predicted proteins | sample 131447metaG_FD_185979 | JGI IMG/M metagenome (GOLD analysis project Ga0256829, IMG submission 185979) | Hydrothermal vent microbial communities from Lau Basin, Pacific Ocean - 131-447 | ecosystem: Environmental > Aquatic > Marine > Hydrothermal vents | place: Pacific Ocean: Lau Basin | collected...
TGGACAAAATCTAAGAGAGATGATATTAACGAAAACTACCATAAAAGCAATAGTTGATTTTAATAGTGTAAAAGTTTTTGAAGATGCAACCGTTGATAGTGCTATTACCATTTTAGAAAAAGGGTATGAAGAAAATAGTAGTTTTCAAATATCTTTTAAAGATTATAATCATTTTTTTGAGATGCAACAAAGTGATTTATCAATTAATGGATTTACTTTTTTAGAACAAAATGCTCTTCATCTAAAAAAGAAATTTGAAAAGGTTGGTATTTTATTAAAAGAATGGGATATTGAAATAAAATCAGGTATAAAAACAGGTCTTAATGATGCTTTTATTATAGATGGAGCAACAAAAAATGCTCTTATAGCACAAGATAGTAATTCTGCAGAAATTATTAAGCCTTTGTTGAGAGGTAGAGATATTAAGCAATATACTTATGAATTTGCGGATAAATGGTTATTAAATGTTCATAATAATCCACCGATAAATATTGAAAATTATCCAGCCATTCAAGCACATTTGAATAGATTTTTACCTAGGCTACAAAAGCGAAGTGATAAAGGTAACACTTGTTATAATTTGCGTAACTGTGGATACCTTGAAGATTTAGAAAAAGAAAAAATTTTATGGATTGAACTAAGTGATTTAGGAAAATTTACATTAGATACAGAGGGTTACTATGTTGAAATGACAGTATTTTTTATAGTTGGAAATGATTTAAGATTTCTTCTCACATTATTAAATTCTAAAGCAATTTTTTGGTATTTTGATTTGATTTGTGCTGAATCAGGAGTGGGAACAAATAGATGGAAAAAAACTTATGTCAATCAACTCCCTATCCCGAAAATCCCAAAATCAATAAAAAAATATCAAGAAAATATAAATACCCTTTTAACTATGCCAAAAAAAGAAAAGTACGATAAAACTTTCAAATATGCCGTTGCCTCCTTTGAAGGTCAAGAGATTTATATGACGGAGTTTTTGATGGCAAAAGAGTTGGGGTATATTGATAAATTTCAAGGACACTCTGAACTCAAAGAGTATTTAAAACTTGTTCCCTCTCTTTTTGCAGAACAATATTTTAGTGATATTTATAAAAACATTAATGATGAACGTATGATTTATGCACTGAATGAAAATGAAAGAAAACTTTTTCATGTTGTTGATGAAGAAAATTATTTGGTATCTGTTTTTGTTGTATCGAAGCAAAATTTTGAGAAACAATTAGGAAGAAGATTTATACATGTAAAAAACCTAGATGGTGGGACGGCCACTCCCCACATTCTGAGTCCAGCGAGACCTTTCTGGCGTCATCTAAGTTTTATAGAACAATTATACAACGATTTAGAAAAAAAATCAATGACACAAGAGCCGTTTATACATTTGGCAGATACTATTATGTCAGCAAAAAAGACAATTCAAAAGTACAAAAAACATTTTGAGAGTTTAAATGCGGTGGATAAAATTGAGATACAAGAAGAGATAGAAAAATTAGAGACTACAGTGCAAAATAGTGTAGATGAAATCGATAGATTGGTTTATAAACTGTATGGACTTAATGCAGATGAGATAAAAATCGTAGAAGGTATAAAATAATGATACATGAATTAGCACAACAATTAGTAGATTTAATCTTTGACTGGGGGTATTTGGGCATATTTATTATGATGGCTATTGAGTCCTCATTTATTCCTTTCCCTTCAGAAATCGTTCTAGTTCCTGCGGGTTATCTGGCTTCAAAAGGGGATATGAATATTGCTTATATTATGGGGAGTGCTTTAGTAGGTTCTTTGCTTGGTGCATTTATAAACTACTATTTGGCTCGGACATTAGGTCGAAAATTTCTTTTAAAATTTGGGAAATATTTTTTTATATCTGCTCAAACGCTTGAAAAGATGGAACATTATTTTAAAAAGCATGGGCATATTTCTACTTTTACAGGCAGACTCATCCCCGGTATTCGCCAGCTTATCTCAATTCCTGCGGGACTTGCCCGTATGAATATTGCAGAGTTTTCAATTTTCACGCTTTTAGGTGCTGGAATATGGGCTTTGGTTTTGGTGCTTGTGGGTTATTTTATCGGTACGAATGAAACTTTAATTAAAGAATATTTAAAAGAAATAACAATTTTAGTTTTGTTTTTATTGCTAATATTAGTATGGGTATACTACAAATATCAAAAGAAGAGGGTATAAATATGGATTATATGTTTGCACAAGGATTTATGGGAACGAGAGCACCACTATTTATGGATGTGGTAACTCTGATAGTGGCTATTTTACCTTTATTGGTTTACATGGCAATAACCTTAGCAAGAAAAGAGTTTTATAAAGCACATGCACTGAGTCAAAATATTATTTTTATTTTTTCTTTAATAGTGGTTGGTTATTTTGAATATGGAGTACGCATGGGCGGTGGATTTGATGCTTTTATGAAAGGCAGTGCTGTTTCTCATACCTATGCTTCTATTGTTTTAGCTTTACATGTAGTTATTGCTGTAGTAACATTACTTTACTGGAGTATCACGGTTGTGACAGCAAATTATCAGTTTTCGCAAAAATTACTTCCCGGTGCAAAATCAAATGCACATAAACTTTTGGCATTAAAAACTTTTTTAGGTATTATATTTACTTCATTTAGCGGTATTTGGGTATATTTACTGTTGTTTGTGTATTAAAAATTTTTAAATGAATATGCTTTTCGGAAGCAAGGTTTTCAACCTTGCCTTTAGGCTTTTAAAGCAGTACAGCCCAGACTAAAGTCTGAGTTCCGAAGAGCCGGAAGTTTTTACATGTAAAGAAAATAAATTTATAATTAGGAGAATAATATGATAGAAGTTGGAGAGAAGGCGGCTGATTTTTGCTTGCCAAATCAGGATGATGTTGAGATGTGTTTGCGAGATTTAAAAGGAAAGTGGATAGTTTTGTATTTTTATCCAAGAGACAATACACCCGGCTGTACTACAGAAGCATGTGAGTTTACAGAGGCGGCACCGGATTTTTCATCTTTAGATGCAATTATTATAGGTGTCAGTGCAGATACTACAAAAAAACATAGAAATTTCATAGAAAAACATAATTTGGGTATTACACTTTTGAGTGATGAAAGTACAGATATGATGCAAAAATACGGCGTTTGGCAGTTAAAGAAAAATTATGGCAAAGAATATATGGGCATAGTTCGCTCAACTTTCATCATAGACCCTGAGGGCGTAGTTCGTGCAAAATGGGATAAAGTTCGAGTAAAAGAGCATGTTAGGGCAGTTGAAGAAAAGTTAAAAGAGTTACAGTCTTAGATTGAGTGTTTTAAAGATTTTATTTACGGGGTAAATCCCGTAAATAGTTTTTAATATCTGTATCTTAGATAGAAACGGATATCTTGTGCTTTGTCTACATAATTAGCAGCACCTGGCATTGTTGAAGAAATTTCTACAGCATTTCCTGAAGTACTTCCAAAGAAACCATTACTTCCTGCATATTTATAGTCTATATATGTATAACGAATTTGCAGTGATAAAATATCATCTATAATAGGCTCTGTAAAGTATGCTTCGTACGCATCACCACGTGCTGCAAGTTTTGAACCGATATTTGTATCTTCACCATAGGTAATACTTCTCCAGTATTTTGAACCGTGATTATATTCAAGTCCCCATTTTCCATCTTCAGAGATGAGTGACGGCATTTGTGTCCCAATCCAGTAAGAATACCCTTTTTGTGAGTCTGCTGAACCAAGCATACTTTGTCCCTTGTCTGGATCTGTGATGCTCATAGCTCCACTTACAAAGAAGATTGTGTCATCAAGATAGTCACTAATACCATCGCCAATACCATTAGCTACAAAGTTTGCTGTGAGGGCATGCATATTTCCGACTGTTGTAAAACCAGCGGCAGGATTAGAAGCATTTGTCTCATCAATAAGATTACCTGCCCAGTAATATTGTGTATTCACAGTATATTGTCCATTGCTCCAAGGTGTAAAAATAAAGCCTAGCAAATCAATAGAAGCATTAGAAGTTGTATCAGCATACGGAGCCGTATTAAATCTTGGTGCTGCATTACTCATTCCTCGACCTGCACAAAACTTAACATACATACCATCAACACCTGTTACATTCTCTAAACCAAATTTTGCACTTAGTCCGTCAAATTCAACATTGATATTATGCCCCATTGGAGAAGATTGATGATCATCATCTCGTAGATTAACAAGATGTCCATTTGTAGATGGGCGTCGACCTACGCTAAACGTCCATGGCACGTCAGCACCAATAAATGTATCGTCTTTATATAAAAAGTAAGCATTTCTTACTCTTAGCGTGTCATTATAAGCATTTTCATTTGCAATCCAGTCAAATGTTTCCATACCCGGAGTAGAAACACCGCTTCTTGCTCCAAAAGCCTTGTTATATGCGAGTTGCCCATGAAAACTAAGATTTTTTGTTGCTGCCCAACCCATATTTAACCAAAGTCTGTTTGTCATAAAGGCATTATTTTTTTGTGTACTGCCATCTGCCATTTTGTAATGTAAATTATCAACAGCGAATCTGTAATCAACACCAAATTTTAGATGATTTCCATTTGTGTTTTTGTTGAGGTCTGAAAGAGTATCTTGAATATCTGCAAGTTGTTCTTTTACAGTCGGTTCATCATCATCGCCCTCATCATCATCTTCATTGTCGGCATTTGTGGATGCTTCATCTTCATCATCTGAAGAAGCTTTCTTATCATCTTTTTGCACAGCTACAACTACATGCTGTTTGGCTTTAAGTTCGTCAAGCTCTTTTTTCATTTTTTGCATCTCAAGTTCCATCGCTTGAAATCTGTCATACATCGAGTCTGCACTTACATTTGTTGTTCCTAGAATAGCAATAGTAGCTAAAGAGAGGAGTAGAGGCTTCTTCATATTATCCCTTTTTTGTGTTATTTCTGTGATACTATACATTGTTTATTATAAATTTAATTTTAAATGGGCACTTTAGTAGTATAAAAATTAATTATAGAGCTAAAAAAGAGCAGTATTAGGGAAAAGCTTTATTTAAATAATATTTGAGTATAATTCGCGGATTTTTCTTCTTAATAAAGTGGAAAACATTAACAGGTATGTGTCAAAAATCAGTGCAACCCGTTTTTTAGCGGATAATTGTTCGACATTGCCAAAGCTAACTGATAAATTTCTGGTTTGAAAAATAACCTTTAAGGATTACCCTATGGTAACTATGAAAGACCTTTTAGAATGTGGTGTACACTTTGGACACCAAACTCGTCGTTGGAACCCAAAAATGAAAAAATACATTTTCGGTGTTCGTAAAAATATTTATATAATAGATTTACAAAAAACTCTTCGTTATTTCCGTAACACTTATACAATTGTAATGGATGCAGCACACGAAGGTAAAACAATTTTATTTGTTGGTACTAAAAAACAAGCTCGTAACTCTGTAAGAGATGCTGCAATCGCTTGTGATATGCCATATGTAGATAACAGATGGTTAGGTGGTATGCTTACTAACTTCCCAACTATTCAAAAATCTATTCGTAAACTTGATGTTATTACTGAAATGCAAGAAAATGGTCAAATTGATCTTTTAACAAAAAAAGAAGCATTAATGCTTTCTCGTAAAAAAGTTAAACTTGAAGCATATTTCGGTGGTATCCGTACTATGAAAAAACTTCCAGATATGCTTTTTGTAGTTGACGCTGTAAAAGAGCACATCGCAGTTTTAGAAGCTCGTTGTTTAAATATTCCAGTTGTAGCACCACTTGATACTAACTGTGACCCAGATTTAATTGACTACCCTATTCCTGGTAATGATGATGCTATTCGTTCTATTCAGCTTTTTTGTCGTGAAATGACAGCAGCTATAAATGAAGGAAAAGCTCTTCGCGATGCACCTGCACAAGAAGAACAAACAGAAGAAGCAGCAACTGAAGAAGCTCCAGCAACTGAAGCGGCAGCAGTAGAAAAAACAGAGGAAGCATAATCATGGCAGCAATTACAGCAGCAATGGTAAAAGAGTTGCGTCAAGCGACAGACGCACCGATGATGGATTGTAAAAAAGTTTTAGTTGAAGCTGATGGAGATATGGAAAAAGCAAAAGAGCTGCTTAAAGAGCGTGGTATCGCTAAAGCAGCTAAAAAAGCTGACCGTATTGCAGCAGAAGGTCTCGCCGGGCTTAAAATTGCAGATGATTTTTCAAGAGCAACAGTTGCAGAGGTAAACTCTGAAACTGATTTCGTTGCTCAAAATGAAGGTTTTCAAAATCTTGTAAAAGATACTGCAGAGGAAATTTTCAATAATAATCCTGCTGATGTAGAAGCATTTATGAGTAGTGATTTTGGAAATAAATTTACAGAATCTGTAACAAAAATTGGTGAAAAAATTGAACTTCGCCGTTTTGCAACATTAAGTGCAGAGCCAAATGAATCTTTAAATGGTTATATTCACTCAAATAATCGTATTGCCGTGATTGTAAAAGCAAAATGCGATTCTGAAAAAACTGCAGAGTGCATGAGAGATACTTTAAAACAAGTTGCAATGCATGCTTCAGCTATGAAACCAAGTACACTCAGCTACAAAGATTTTGATTTGGCGTATGTTGAAGGTGAGACACATGGTCGTATTGAAGCACTTAAAAAAGAGAATGAAGAGTTGGCAAGACTTAAAAAACCTTTGAAAAATGTTCCCCAATATGTTTCTATGATGCAATTAACTGATGAAGTTATGGCAGCAGCAGAAGCGAGAATCAAAGAAGAGTTACTTGCAGAGGGTAAACCTGAGAAAATTTTAGATAGAATTATTCCAGGAAAAGTTGCTCGTTATATTTTAGATAACACTCTTTTAGATCAAGAACAAGCACTTTTAGATCAACAATATGTTTTAGATGATAAATTAACAGTAGCACAAGCTATTGAAAAAGCAGCAAAAGCATGTGGTGGAACTGCTGAAATTACTGAATTTGTTCGCCTTGAAGTAGGTGAAGGAATCGAGAAAAAAGAAGACGACTTCGCAGCAGAAGTTGCAGCACAAATGAGCTAAGCCCTTGGCTTAACTCATCTCTTATACTTTCTCTCCTCTTTTTAAAATATTTACTGCAAAATAATTTTTTTTAATATTTAATGCTATAATAATTGCATGCATTCAAACAATTATAAGAAAATTATTATCATAGGTGGTGGATATGGCGGACTTAAAGTAGTTGCCAATCTTGCCAAATACCAAAATAATCAAATTATCCTTATAGATAAAAATGCATATCATTTTATGCAGACAGATGTATATGAACTTATTGCAAATGAAAAAGATTTTGCAAAAGTGAGTGTTGATTTATTTACATATTGTAGTGGTTTTAATACAAATGTGAGCTTTTACAAGCAAGAAGTTACGAATATTGATTTTGAAAATAAAAAAGTCAGTACAGATACAAATAGATTTTCTTATGATTATCTCGTTATTGCTGTTGGTGCGAGAACAAAATTTGTGCCAAGCATTGACGGTTTACAAGAGTATGCACACGGGGTAAAGGCACTTCACCGTGCAATGTATTTTAAACAAAAATTTGAAATGTCTTTGTTTAAGAAAGTAGAAGAGAGCGGTGCTACATGTAAACCTTTAAATATTGTCGTAGCTGGTGCAGGACTCAGCGGAGTGGAAATAGCGGCACAAATGGCATCTTTTGCAAAAGAGTTTTATTGTTCAAACCATTTTTTATGCAGAAAATTAAATATAGTTCTAGTGAACTCTTCACAAAAAATACTCAAAGGCATGGATGCTTTTTTAGTGGAAAAATCTCAAAAAAGACTGCTTGATTTAGAAATAGTGATAAAATGCAATGTACGAGTGGCTTCTTTGACTGAGGAGCATGTTACTCTGAACAATGGCGAAATTATTCCTATGGATTTTATGGTATTTGCCGGAGGTATTGAACCAAACGGCTTAATATATAAACTCGATTTGCAGAAAAATGAGCGTGGATTTTTAGACATCAATGAATTTTTACAAGTCAACAAATATAAAGATGTTTTTGCCATCGGTGATTGTGCTACACTTTATAATAATGAACAGCTTATAGCACCTACGGCTGATGTCGCTGAACAAATGGCTGATGTATGTAGTGAAAATATAATGAGGCTCATTTTGAAACAAGAGATGAAAAAACATAATATTCGTTCACGAGGTATTCTTATTGCACTTGGACATGGCTATGCCGTAGGAAAAGTTTTTAAATTTTATATTAGCGGATATATTGCATATTTTATGAAAAAATTTATAGAAAAAGTCTATTTTATAAAATTAGACAGACATTCCAAAAAAGGCTGTAAGAAAATATTTAAGCAGTAAAATATAAGCAAGAGTAGAATATAATTGCTGTATGAATCTACTATCTGCTAAAAATTTATCACACTCGTTTGAATATGAACTTTTTTCAAATGTTTCTTTATCTCTTGATGCCAAAGAAAGCATAGCTATTATTGGAATGAGTGGAAGCGGTAAGTCAACTTTACTGCACCTTCTTTCTACACTTTTAACACCAAAAAGTGGAGAAATAGAGCTTTTTAATGAAAATATTGCTCAAATGAGTAAAAAAGAGCTGGCACTTGTCAAAAGAGACAAACTTGGCATAGTATTTCAGTCACATTACCTTTTTAAAGGTTTTACTGCACAAGAAAATTTAGAAGTTTCTGAAATACTTTCACAAAAAAGTATAGACAATACGCTATTAAACAAATTGGAAATAGCACAATGTATGCATCAAAAAGTCACAGAACTCTCAGGTGGACAGCAACAGCGTGTTTCTATTGCAAGAGTACTTACAAAAAAACCATCTATTATATTTGCAGATGAGCCTACGGGAAATCTTGACAATCAGACAGCCTCAGAAGTTATGAAACTATTTTTTGAATATTGTGAGCAAAATAACGCAGGTATGATACTTGTAACACACGATAATACCTTGGCACATATGTGTAAAAGAGTTTATAAACTTGAAAATAAAGCACTAAAATTGATTAAATAGGAAAAAGAGGTGGAATGGGCACAAATATTTAATGAAACAAATATGGTTGGATTTCTCCTCCTCTTTTTTCGTTTTGCTGCACTATTTATTGCTGTACCTATTTTTAATCATCAAAATATTCCTATGAATATAAAAGCGACAATGGCATTTTATTTTACTGTTGTTTTTTATGGATCAATGCCTCCCTTGGCTATAAGCATTGATATCCCGACAATTATTATAGCTATACTGGGTGAATTTTTACTTGGTCTTTCAGTGGGTGTTGTTTTGCAACTTGCTTATAACGTAATTACTTTTGCCGGTGGTCAAATCTCTTTTATGATGGGGTTTTCTATGGCAAGTGCAATTGATCCACAATCAGGTATTTCTATGCCTATAATTTCTCAATTTTTATCACTTATGGCACTTATGATACTTTTATCACTTAATTTACATCATTGGATATTACTGTTTATCGACCACTCTTTAAAAACTATTCCATTGGGTGGTTTTGTTATGAGTAAAGATTTGTTTCACTACATTATACATGCTACATCAAATATGTTTTTGGTGGGTTTTATTATCGCCTTTCCAATTATTGCACTTTCATGGCTTGCTGATGTGATTTTTGGAATGCTTATGAAAACAATGCCGCAATTTAACTTGTTGGTTATAGGTTTTCCAATAAAAATTATGGTTGCCTTTGTGGTGCTTATAGCCACTTTTAGTGTGATAATGCTGATATTTAAGGGACAAGTGCAAGAAGCATTTAACTCTTTAGAAATGTTTTTTTAATTTTTTTTTGATACAATAGTGTTAGTATAGATTTTTTAAATCATCCAAAGGAATACGTGTGAAAATTTTGCTTTTAAATGATAATCCTGTAGTAAATAAATTAGTGACACTCAGTGCACAAAAAACGTCCGATACACTAGACATTGTCTCTTCAGTTGATGATATAGAAGCTGGCGAATATGACTTAATTGTTGTTGATGATAGTTTGTATAATGAGGATTTAATGAATATCTTAGCTGATAAAGTAAAAAGTAAAAAATCACTTTTTATATGCGCAAGAGATAAAGAGAGCTCTGATGAATTTTCTTCAGTGCTAAAAAAGCCATTTTTGCCAACAGATTTAGTAGAACTTTTTATGATGTTTGATAAAGAGATTGCAAATGAAGTTGAAGAAGTGAGCACGCAAAGCGATGAAAGTATGCAAAGTGACGAGGCTTTTGATGTAGATGAGCTAAATTTAGATGATGATGATTTGGGCGAAAGTGTTTTAGATGATGAAGAAGCACAAAAAGTAAAAGATTTGCTAGATGAAAATGATTTAGAACTCTCTTTTGATGATGAAGTAAGCAGTGATCTTGAAGAATTAGCTTTAGATGAAGAAGAACTGGTTACAGATGAAGAGTTGGCTTTGGATGAAGAAGAATCTGATGAAGAAGAACTTGCTGAAGATGATGACCTTTTAGCAGAGTACGATTTGGCACTCGATTTGGAAGATGAGGCAGATGTTGATACTTCTGAAACTCTTGTAGAAGAACTAGAAAGTCCTGAAGAAATTCTTGATGAAGTTGAAGATATTGAAGAAGAAATCCCTGAAGAAATTCTTGATGAAGTCGAAGAGATTGAAGAAGTTCCGGAAGATGAAGAAGAATTGAAAATTCCTGAAGAAATTCTTGATGAAGTCGAAGAAATTGAAGAGTCTCCAGAAGAGCCTCAGAACTTGGAAAGTGAAATTCAAGATGCTGTTGAAAATCTTTCCCAAGAAGATTTACAAAGCGAAGTGGATGAAGATACCTTACTGCAAATTGCCACTAATGAAATAGATCCTTTGTCTGATTTAACGAGTAAAGATTTTAAAGTAGCACTGGGCGAAGAAGTTGAAGAAGAACCCGAAGAAGTTTTAGAATTAGAAGATGTGCCAGTAGATGAAGTGCCAGATAATATCGAAGAAATAGCAGATATTGATACACCAGCAGTAGCAGAACTTGAAGATAATATACCAGATGAAGATATAAATGAAGAAGAGAATAAGGGCGTTGAAGCATTGAAAAAATTACTTGAAGCACTTAATAATAAAGATGTGGCAGCCTCTATGAAAGGCATGAAAATAAGCATAAATATAACATTGGGTGAGAATTAATGAGTGCTATAAATGGAGCAGTTTTAGTTCTCTCTGGCCCCAGTGGTGCCGGAAAAAGTTCTTTAATTCATAAAATTGTTGATGATATTGGAAAATGTTATTTTTCTATATCGACAACAACTCGCCCTATAAGAGAGGGTGAGACAGAAGGTGTTGATTACTACTTTGTGGATGAAGCAGAATTTAAAAAAGAGATAGAAGAAGACAACTTTTTAGAATATGCTGTTGTTCATGGAAACTATTATGGAACATCTTTAAAACCTGTCAAAAAAGCACTTACTGAAGGAAAACTTATAATATTTGATATAGATGTACAAGGAAATAGTGCTATAAATAGTAGACTTGGTGAGATAACAACTTCAGTTTTTATTACTCCACCGACTTTGAGTGAACTAAAAATAAGGCTTGAAAATCGTCAAACTGATAATCAAGATGTAATAGAACGTCGTATAAAAATGGCAAGACGTGAAATACAAAGAATTTCAGAATACGAATATGTATTAATAAATGATGATTTACAAAGAGCTGCACAGAAACTTTCTTTAATTGCAAAAATTGCTAGATTTAAAAAATCTAATGAAGAAATTAATGAATTTGTCCAAAAATGGGAAGATTTGTAAAAGTTAAAACATAATATATAGTGATAAGAGAATTTACAGCAAATGTGAGTTATACTTCACAACTTAATTTATAACAAGGAAAAAATATGGGAATGCCTAGCGGAACAGAACTACTACTGATTTTTGGAATTATCGTTTTATTATTTGGAGCAAAAAAGATACCTGATTTAGCAAAAGGTCTTGGAAAAGGGATTAAAAACTTTAAACAAGAAATGAAAGATATTGATGAAGTTGAAGTTGAAACACCAAAAAAAGTTGAAAAAAGTGATGAAGTAGCTTCATCTAATGAAACTCCAAAATCTACAACACAAGCGTAAACATTGAAACAACGAGTATCGGCGTTATTACGCGAAAAAATAGGTCGTGAGGTTGTTTTAGAAAAACCTCGTGACCGATCTTTTGGTCATTTTGCTACTCCTATAGCTTTTTCTTTAGCAAAAGAGTTGAGAAAATCTCCTATGATTATTGCAGATGAACTTGCTTCATCATTTGAATCGAGCGAATTTTTTTCAAAAGTTGAAGCGGTAAAAGGCTATTTAAATTTTCGTTTAAGTGAAGATTTTTTGGCAGAATATGCTTCATGGGCTCTTAAAAATTCATCAGAATTTGCTAAACAAGAAAAAAATCAAAAAATACTTTTAGAATTTGTCAGTGCAAACCCTACAGGACCGCTGCATATAGGTCATGCACGTGGTGCTGTATATGGCGATACGCTTTATCGTTTGGCAAAACATCTTGGCTACGATATAACTGCAGAATATTATATAAATGATGCAGGGAATCAAATAGATTTACTTGGTCTTTCTATTCAACTGCATGCAAGAGAAAATCTTCTTGATGAAACGGTTGAGTATCCTGAGAGTTATTATAGAGGGGAGTACCTTGAAGGACTTTCTCGTGATGCTATGGAGAAATTTGGCGTTGAAATATTTCATGATGAATCTCGTCAAAAAGAGCTAGCTCTTTGGGCAAAAGATGAAGTGATGAAAATTATTGTCAAAGATTTGGGTGATTTAAATATTGCTTTTGATACCTTTGTATATGAGTCAACTTTGTATGATGATTGGGACAGAGTAATGCAAAAGATGGGTTCAGGCATTTATAAAAAAGATGACAAAGTTTGGATAGCATCAGAAGCTAAAGGTGATGAAAAAGACAGAGTTGTCGTGCGTGAAGACGGTCGTCCAACATATTTGGCCGGTGATATTGTATACCACAATCAAAAATTTGAACGTGGGTATGATCACTTTATAAATATTTGGGGTGCAGATCATCATGGTTATATTCCACGTGTTCAAGCAGCTATTGAATATCTCGGATATGATTCAAAAAAGTTAGAAGTACTACTTTCTCAAATGGTAAGTCTTTTAAAAGATGGTGAACCGTATAAAATGAGTAAACGTGCTGGTAATGTCATTCTTATGAGTGATATTGTCGAAGAGATTGGCTCGGATGCTTTGCGTTTTATATTTGCTTCGAAAAAAAGTGATACGGCTCTTGAATTTGATTTGGCTGAGTTTAAAAAGCAAGATAGTTCAAATCCAATTTTTTATATTCAGTATGCACATGCAAGAATTCAGACACTTTTAGCAAAAAGTGAGTTGTCTTATGCTGATATTATGGATGCAAGTCTGAAAAATCTTGGTGAAAATGCTGATACACTTCTTTTTGACGCACTTTTATTGCCAGAAGTGGTAGAAGATGCTTTTAATACACGTCAAGTACAAAAATTGACAGATTATTTGAAATCTCTTGCTGCTTCATTGCATAAATTTTATTATGATGTGCGTATGATTGGCACGGATGATGAAGCAAAGCTTTTAAAATTGATGTTAATGGTAGCTTTGAGTATAAAAACAGGTCTTTCATTGATGGGAATTCAAGCGAAAGACAAAATGTCTAAAGAAGATTAGAATTTTTAAGCTGCGGATAGAGTTTTAAGACCTCTTTCGCGGATTTTTTCGGAATCTGAATAAGAATAGGATTTTTGTTCTTATTGAGCCATTTAGCAATTTTTTGTATATTTACCTCGCTCATTGAAGTGCAACCGACTGTTGCAGAATTTGGGGCACGCTGTATATGCATAAATATACAAGAACCTCTGCCTTTGATTGCTTTTTTATTATAATCTACTACTATTCCCAGTTTATATTGTCCATCATCTCTTTGCATAAATTCATAACTTTTTTCATCTCCATGTGCCATTATTATTTGATTGTAAAAATTTGAGTGTGTATCATCTACACATATTAATTTTTTTGTTGCATATAGGTAAGGAAGCCCATAGTTGCTTTTTGACGCATAACCAAAGATGTTAGAGAGAGGAAAAATACCTGCAGGTGCTTTTTTATCACCTTCATATTTTAAAGCATCTTGCGTACTTTGGGCAAGGGCATGACTTCTTGTTGCCCAGCCTAAACCATTTTTTCCGAGATTTACCGGCATTGTGCCAAACATTTTTTTACTGCCCTCGAAACACTCTAGTTTTGCCTGTGAAGTATGCATATTGTTGGCCACTACTAAAATTATTTGCTGTGATGCAGAGAGTAAAATTGAAAAAATTGTAAGAATTAAGAAACTTTTTATCATAAAGTATGGTACTATAAGATAAATTAAAGTTTGGATAAAATAATGAGTATACTAATAAAACAGGCCACGGCTGATGACGCTTCTTTTTTAGCACAGATGATTTTACAAAGTTCAAGAGCTGGGAAAAAAGATGGTTTGTTTGATGTGTTGTTTGCTATGGATGATGATGCCGTAGTTTTGCAAAAAATAGAGCAGCTGACACAAACAAATGCGAAAAGTCATTGTCACTATAAAAATTTTTTAATTGCACAAATGGATGGTCAGTTTGTTGGAACACTTTGTAGTTATGAACCAAGAATTGCTACAAAAGAGACATTTATAGAAGCATTAAAAGAGATAGGCTGCGGTGAAGAGATAAATAAACCTTTAGAAGTTGTTTATTCATGTAGTTTTGACACAAACAAAAGTAGGCTAATGTTTGACTTTATGGAAGAGCTTGAAGGTTTCATAGATGTAGGCATACTTAAAGCATTAATGCAAAAAAGTTTGCTCACGGCACGTCTTAAAGGGTATAGAATTGTACGAACAATTATAGAAATAGGTTCTTTAGAATCAGAACATTTTTATAAAAAACTCGGCTTTGAGATAGTTGAACAAAAAGAGTGTGATAGTTATAGAGAAATTTTTGGCAGAGCAGGTGTTATGCTTTTGGCAATGGAATTTTAGGATTTTATTATAGAACTCTCCATACTCTCTATATTTCCCTCTCTCCTTGCCATTTTTTTGGCACTTTATACAAAAAATATTTTACTCTCTTTATTTGGTGGAATATTTTTAGGGCTTTTCTTTTTACATGATTTTTCACTTTATAATACAAGTATTGCTACGTTTGATTTATTTGTTTCTTTATTAGGTGAGGAATGGATTCTCAAGACATTGGCATTTGCGGTTTTAGTAGGTAGTGTTATGGAATTGATGCAAAAAAGTGGTGGTATTAATGGGTTTGTGTCCTTTATGACCCAAAAAACAAGCTTGGTAAATTCTCCTCGCTCGGCACTGCTTGTGAGTTATATTATAGGTGTGATTATATTTATAGAGTCTTCTATAACCTCTCTTATTGCCGGAGCAGTGGGCAGACCGCTTTGCGATAAAGAAAATGTAGCACATGCGAAGCTGGCTTTTGTATGTGACTCAACTTCTGCACCAATTAGCTCTTTAATCGTGCTAAATGGCTGGGGTGCTCTTTTGCTGGGTTTAATTGCAACGCAAATACAAACAGGGATAATAACAGGAGATAATGTTAACATTTTACTCCATTCTGTTGCTTACAACTTTTATGCGATGAGTGCTTTACTTGTAACATTTTTGGCAATTTGGTTTAATGTAAATATAGGCCCTATGAAAAATGCCAGCCTTTCTTTGCAAAAAAGTATTTTACATGTAAATTCGCATGTCAGCATGAGTTATATGATTATTCCTATTTTTTTAATGATTACCTTCGTATTTGTCTTTTTGTATATAACAGGGAACGGCAATATGCTCAAAGGCAGTGGTTCAAGTGCTATATTTTACACGATGCTGGCAACACTTATAATAATGTTCATTTATTATATCGGTACAAAAAATATGTCTGTAAAAACTTATACAAAAAGTGCTTATATTGGTGGAAAAAAACTTTTTCCTATTGCTTTGATACTGCTTTTTGCTTTTGCAATCGGCAAGGTGACAGTTGATTTGAAAACAGGAGCATATTTGGCTTCATTAGCAACTGATACGCTTAGTGTTTCTCTTTTAGCCGGAGTGATATTTTTACTTAGTTCCATCATATCTTTTTCAACCGGAACATCATGGGGTACTTTTAGTATTATGGTGCCTATTGCAGTTTCTATGGCTGTGGGGATGGATGGAGATGTTGCCTTGGCCGTAGGTGCCGTGATTAGCGGAGGAGTTTTTGGCGACCACTGCTCGCCTATTTCTGACACGACTATAATTTCATCACTAGCGAGTGATTGTGAAGTGGTAGAACATGTAAAAACACAACTTCCTTATGCGCTTATAAGCGGAGCTGTTGCATTTATTTTGTTTGTACTGTTTGGATTTATGACTCTAAATAATAGTTGATAGAGTAACGCATATCTTCATCAATATTTTCCATATTCTTTAGCATCCAACGCAAATAACCGGCGTCTTCACGGGCTACTTCTTC
>Ga0256829_1001867_pt1 | contig 16495 bp, 12 predicted proteins | sample 131447metaG_FD_185979 | JGI IMG/M metagenome (GOLD analysis project Ga0256829, IMG submission 185979) | Hydrothermal vent microbial communities from Lau Basin, Pacific Ocean - 131-447 | ecosystem: Environmental > Aquatic > Marine > Hydrothermal vents | place: Pacific Ocean: Lau Basin | collected...
CCGGTTTTGGTATCAAAGAAGCTCGTTTACAGGCTGCCGGAAAAGCGTTGGAAGGCGTAGAGTTAAAAATTTATAATCCTGATAAAATTACCGGTGTGGGTGAGATATGGGCCCGTGGCCCCAATGTGATGAAAGGATATTATAAAGATCCCGGGTTAACGGCCCGGGTGCTCACGGAAGACGGTTGGTTCCGTACCGGCGATCTCGGCGTTTTTGATAAAGACGGTTATTTGTACATTCGCGGACGTTCAAAAAATGTGATCATTGGTCCCGGAGGTGAAAATATCTATCCTGAAGAAATAGAATCAGTTATTAATAATTTTAAGCATGTTCTGGAATCGCTGGTATTGGAACAAAAGGGTAAACTGGTGGCATTTGTGCAGGTAGACTGGGCTTCCATCGAAAAAACCTATCAGGGGATCAAAGAAGATATCTCCACTTTTATTGAAGACTTCAGCAACGAAATTAAAGATTATATCAACCAACGTGTAAGCCGCTTTTCGAAAATACAAAAGGTGACCCTGCAAAAGGATGATTTCATCAAAACCGCTACAAAAAAAATTAAAAGATTTTTGTATAAAGAACAAAATAATGGATAAAAAGTTTAGTGAACCCATGTTCAATGGGCAGGAGTTGAAAGACAAGGTCATTGTTGTAACGGGGGGCGGCTCAGGTTTAGGAAAATCTATGTCGCGTTATTTCCTGCAGCTGGGTGCCAGGGTGGTTATTACATCCCGTAACTTGGAAAAATTGCAAAAAGCGGCTTCTGAAATGGAAAAAGAAACCGGCGGAAATGTCCTGCCCGTGAGATGCGATGTACGGAATTACAACGAAGTGGAAACCATGCTGGCTGCAACACTGGAAACTTTTGGAAAAGTGGATGGCTTGCTGAACAATGCTGCAGGAAATTTTATTAGTCCTACCGAACGCCTGTCGGCACACGCTTTTGATACGGTCATTGATATTGTGCTGAAAGGCAGCAAAAATTGTACTCTGGCACTGGGAAAACACTGGATCAAAACCAAACAGGAAAAAGCCGTTGTGTTGAATATCGTGACGACTTATGCTTTTACGGGGAGTGCTTATGTGGTACCTTCGGCAACAGCCAAAGCGGGAGTGTTGGCCATGACCCGGTCATTGGCAGTGGAATGGGCCAAATATGGTATCCGTATGAATGCCATTGCCCCCGGGCCGTTTCCAACAAAAGGGGCCTGGGACCGTCTGTTGCCGGGCGACCTGAAAGAGAAGTTCGACATCAGCAAAAAAGTACCGCTCAGAAGGGTAGGGGAACATCAGGAGCTGGCCAACCTGGCCGCTTACCTCATGTCTGATTTTTCAGCTTATGTCAACGGTGAAGTTATTACCATAGATGGTGGCGAATGGTTGCAGGGCGCCGGCGAATTCAACATGTTGGAAGCTATACCACAAACCATGTGGGACATGCTGGAAACCATGATCCGGGCGGGAAAAGATAAATAAGTTGGCGTATTTTGTTAATCCCTCTTCGGTACGAACCGGTTCTTTGTTATGCTATGCGTTATAGTCTGTAAAAGCAGGCAAAGCCGTTAACAAAATTACATTATTATAGAGGGGAATTCAGCGGTAGTTGATGGTTTAGCTTGTTTTGCAAAGGTTGGGCGTAAAGTGAAAGATAAAGTCTGATGAATTCCTCATCGGTGCCACCCAGCGATTTGGTTTCTTCCAGGAGCATTTCAATCTTTTTGTCAAAAGCCTTTACTTCCTTCGTACCATAATACGATTTGAATTTACTGCTGTTGTTTAACAGGTCCCACGCCAGAAAATTGTTGGGCCACAACTTGAAATTCTTGAACATTTCCACATCGATCATCCGGGACAACTGTTGAAGTTGTTCGTTGTTGGGGATCTCGGGTGATATTTTGGACATCTCTTGTTTCATGGACTTCCCAATGGCATAGTGTATCCGGCCTTTTTGTCCCATGACGCCCCCTAAGATACTGTTCAGGTCTTCGTTTTCACTTTTGATATAATTCTTTTTGGAAGCAATGAAAACTTCTTTAACTTTTTGAATATCACATGGTTCCCATTCGTAAGAAACACAGACGGGACAAATGTCCAGCTCTTGTAGTTTTGCTGTTTGTTTGCCTTCACCGGATAAGCTGAGCATTTTCAATACGCCCGGATCGGTTTTGTCATTGCCGTTCTTGGCGCGGCCTTTACGCTGAGCTATCCATACAGAAAGTTTCTCTTTGGTAATCAAACGGCGAATATAGGCGGAAAGCTTTTGCGAGTTGAGCAGCATGTCGCGGCGCGAGCCTTCCCTGAAGACGGTTATCATGCGGTTGATCTTGCCTAAATCGGTTACGAAAGGGGAGACCATCAGATTATCGCCCCATGTGATTCCCAGTGAGATATTATAATCGGTTAACAAAGTTGCCAGAATCGAGGAGTCCAGTGTGATATCGCGATGGTTGCCGATGAACAGATGGGGTTCATCGGGATGCAGGGTGTTAAAGCCGGATATGCTCAGGCTTTCAGCGGTTTTTTTAACGATTTCCCGTACCAGCGGCCGCATGAAATTCTTTTGAAAATCTGAAATTGATTTTGAACCGGCAGCCCTGGCCCTCATGGTTTCTACTTTGTCTTTACTAAAGACAAAAGAAAGAACGCTGTTGAACTCATGTTGTTTTACGATACGTTGAATAGCTTCCCGGGCTTCTGCCTCATTGTAAGGTCTGATATTTTCAAAATCCATTTCTTCCATTGCAACCCTTTTTATCAGGTGCAAAGATACAAAACTCAGCGTGATTTTTTTTGTTTTTATGAAAAGCCCTCTGTCGCTTTGCGGTTAAAACGTTTGTTATTCATGAGATAAATAAACAGGTTGAAAATAGTCTGCCGCAGGGGACCTGCCGAATGAAGCAATTGAAGGAAGTTGTCCTGTTTTTTTTTATAATGCAACAAGACCTGCATTTTTTTGTCCACATGGCCGGGGTCAAGAATAAGGCGGGCTGCTTCCTCGCCTGAGGCCAAAGCTTCGTAAATACCTTCGCCGGTAAGCCCGGAAGCCAGCCCGGCAGCTTCACCGGCCAGCAGAATGTTTCCAAAACGATAGCCGCGGTAGTCGTATGAAATGGGAAAACTCTGATAGGTGGCATGGGAAATGTCAAAACCTTTTTTATTCAGCCAGCTATGGAACCTTGTTTTCAGCTTTTGTGGTGAAACGTGACGCGGATCGGCCAGGCATCCAACGGTAAGATAACTTTTGTGAGGGAATATCCAGGCATAACCCGACCGGAAATAACGGTTGTCTACATGTATTTCAAGACTGTTACTGATTCCTTCTGTCGGGATAAGGTACTGATAAGTTATCAGTTGCTTTTTTACCGGAAGACCGAGGAAGCGACGTACTTTCGAAGAGGCACCATCGGCACCGACCAGATATTGATAACCGTATTTTGTGGACTTGTTTACTTCCACATATCCTTTTTCAATATTTGTAACAAGGGCAGAATTCATCACTTCGACTTGTGTCCCTTCTAATTTTTCCTGTTGCCATTTTCCGAAAGTTTTTCTGTTAATTATCCATAAGAAAGGTTCTTTTGTATGGTTCGAAAAAGTATTGGAATGTGGGCCTACAAGACTGGCCTGCCTGATTTCAGTTTCGAAGAGATATTGTGGTATATCCATGAGCCTTAATGATTTCGGGGTAATGCCCCCGGCACAAACTTTTGGTCCTGTTTCGGTTTTTTTCTCCAGCAATAGTACTTTTTTGTCTGATTGTCCCAGTATTTCGGCACAACGTAATCCGGCAGGCCCGGCTCCAACAATGATCACATCGTACTCTTTCATGGCCCAATTAATAATTTAACAGGTTTATGGTATGACAGGCGACGATGGCCGCTGTTTCGGTGCGCAATCGTGAAGGACCCAGCCTGACAGGGACAAAACCATAATTTTTGGCTTCTTCCACCTCTTCCGGACTGAAATCCCCTTCAGGGCCTATCAGCACCAGGGCATTGTTCCCTTGGTGATAGGCTTTTGAAAGCTTCAGCGTCACATCGGAGTCGATGTAGGCGATGAACTTTTGGCCTTCAAAAGGTTGCAGGATGAGTTCTTTGAATGAGCTAACATCATCCATCATGGGCCGCCAGGTTTTGAGCGATTGTTTCATGGCTGCCGTAATAACGCGGTTCATCCGTTCGGGTTTGATGGTTTTTCGTTCGGAATGTTCACTGACAAAAGGGGTTATGCGGTCAACACCTATTTCTGTGGCCTTTTCCAGGAACCATTCATAGCGGCTGATGTTTTTGGTGGGGGCCACAGCCAGGTGCAGAAAAAATTTCCGCCTGTCTTTTCCTCCTTCTTTTGCCTGTATTTCAACTAACGTGCCTTTGGGGTTGGCTTCAACAATACGGCAAGCGTACAGAAAGCCTTTGCCATCGGTAAAAAATACCGGGTCGCCCGCTTTCATGCGCAACACTTTAACCATGTGTTTTGATTCTTCAGGGGACAGCTGAAAAACAGGTGGTGCAATATCAGGGGCATAAAACAGATTCATGGGCCGAAGATTATTTTTAGAAATATCTTTACGAAAGCAAAAATAAAGAAAAAGGGGCTAACGGGAAGTTTTGATGTCGGAGACCCCTCTCTCGGGCAAGAAAGTCCCCTTTCAGACAGGGAGGTTCCCTTTCAGGTTTAAAAAGACCTGAAAGGCTGCTTTAAGGGATAATGCTACCGGCAAGGTTCAGGAATTTTTCCAGGGCAAATTCAGTTGTTTTGTACTATCCCTAATCCATCCTCTCTCTGAAAAAGCCAAACAACCTTTCCGCTTTTTTCTTTCCAATGCCTTCAACCTTCGATAATGTAGCTTTATCAGCTCGAATGATTTTTTCAATCGTGTTGAAGTGCCCTAAAAGTTTGTGTGCCAGCACGGGGCCCACGCCGGGAAGGCCTTGAAGAAAATAATGTTGCTGGTTTTGCCTTTTTTTGGGCTTTCTGCCACTTTTACGAACGAAATAAAGTGCATTTAGTTCCTGTTTCGCAGCCATGACAATGATGTTTGCGGTATCTTCTTTTCCCGATGACTTGATAATTGGAATTTGCCAGGTGAGGTTGATGGACAACAATGCCCCTTTTATGGCTGTGGGAGAGATGTGGTGCGCTGTTTTGTACGGGTTTCCTTCCACAATAAACATAGGAATCATTCCGGTCTTTCGTAGTTTGGCACACTGGGCGAACAGTCGCCCGTCCGTGAGCGATTGTACAAAATCCTCTTTTGTTTTTCTTTCGATAACGATTTCATCGTTGATCATATAATCCCCGGCTGCCAGTTGTGCCATTTGTACCCGGGTAAAACGGTTCCGGAGCAGGCCGGGGATTCCGGAGCTTTTTTCGCGATTGTCGGCAGAGAGAGAGAGGGGTATTTTGTCAGGTTTCATTACCGGGCGGGTGTTGGTGGGAAATGTTTTTTTCAAAAATAGACAAATTTATTGGGCTTTAATCCCAGCATTTGACGGATTTTCCCCAAAGGGGATTCTTTCGGAACAAATTCTTAGTCACTTTTTGAGGCGGGAAATCGTGACTGAGAGAGCTTAAGCATTTTTAATCCGGTCAGTTTTGATGGATTGCAAATCCTTGAATTCTCTAACATTCGGGTTGCAAACCCGAATGAGCACAGGAACACAATTGAGCACGGGCTTTATAGTCCTGACGTTGCGGTCAGGACGGCTCTCCTCAATGGCCCATGAATTCATTCGTGGGCATCAAAGGCGGCTAATATATTCACGGACAACAAAATGAAATTCAACAAAAAAACCCCGACGTTTCAGTCGGGGTTTGTAAGGATTCGGGCTTGCAGCTATTCTTCCGCTGTCCCTTCGCGTTCTTCAAACTTGTTAATGGCCAGCCTAACCATTTTATAAGAAAACCAAATGAGGACCGGCCATGAAATAAACCACAATATTTCTGATATATACATAATTTCTAAATTTTAATGGTTAATAAGCGTGGGTGTCTTCTTCCATCTCTTTTTTGGTAATGGGCGTTTTGTTCATTTGCGACCAGGCATACCAAATGTAAGCCACCACAACCGGTACCAGCAGCGATACATAGCTCATGGCAGTGAGGGTGTACTTACTGGAAGAAGCGTTTTGGATGGTCAGCGAGCTTTGCAGGTCAAAAACAGAAGGATAAAATGCAGTGTGATGATATCCCACTGTCAAAAACAGGGCAAATACCGTCAGAATGGTTCCGGCACCACTAAACCAAATGGCTTTTTTACCGCATTTTTCTGTAGCAAAGGCAGCCCTGAAAATACCCCACAATACCATAACGATACCAAGTAATAACAAGATCAGAACAACCGGCATGGCCAGCAGGTTGTGCAGGTATTTGAATGATTCTATACCAACTATTTTGGTTACCGGATCATAGTTAAAACCTTTCATAACCAAAACATTGATAAGAAAGAACAGAAAAAATACCAGGAAAGGAATGGTGTTTTTCATTACCTGTTTCCGCGCACGTTCCATAATGGTTTCATCATCTATGTTATTCATGAAATAGAGGGAGGCCAAAATGCGGGCCAGGAAAAAGACGGCCAGTCCCAGTGACAAGTTCACATATGTGGCATAACGTCCGAAATTCAATGCAAGTTCCAATCCGCGGTAAGGAGACTGCCAGAAAGAGTGGTGCATGGCGTTCACCGAAAAAAGTGATCCGGTGAAAAAAGTAGCTACGGCTGTTCCCAAAAAAACAGTTCCGATTAACCCGTTTATGAACAAAAAAGTATCATAGGTTTTGGTACCCAGCCAATTGTGGGCTTTTGTACGGTATTCGTACGATACTGCCTGTAAAATAAAAGCGAACAGAATGATCATCCAAACCCAGTAGGCACCCCCGAAGCTGGTGGAATAAAACAGCGGGAACGAAGCAAAAGCAGCGCCACCAAAAACAACCAGCGACGTAAAAGTAAGGTCCCATTTACGGCCCAGTGAGTTGACAAGCATTTTGACATCGGTTTCGGTTTTTCCAATAGTGTACAGCAGGGTTTGTCCGCCCTGTACAAAGAGCATGAACACAAGAATTCCACCCAGAAGGGCAATAATTGCCCACCAATATTGCTGTAATGCGAGATAGCTTAAGTTTCCAAACATTATTGCTGCCCTCCATCTTTAAGTTGTTTAATCTGATTTAGCATGATTTTGATTTCGGCAATCAGTAATACCGTGAAAATGACCCCGAAAAGAAAGAATGTGATAATAACCGAAGTCTGGTTTATGTTAGAAACAGCCGACAGGGTAGGCATGTAGTTTTGAACAACCCATGGCTGGCGTCCGAACTCTGCAACCATCCAGCCTGCTTCCTGTGCCAGATAAGCAAATGGGATAGCCCATAAAGCAACATATAATATCCAGCGTTTAACGGGCAGTTTGCCTTTTAAGCCATAAATTAATGTCAACAGAAAAATAAGGACAAACAGTAATCCCAGACCCACCATCGTGTGAAACGAATAGAAAACAAGCGGTACATCGGGGATGAGTTTGTGCGGATCGTTGTAATAACCATAACCGAAGTATTTGTAATTGGCTTCAAATGTTTTTAATGCAGTCCTGGCTACACTGTCGTTGGCTGCTTTTTTTGCCAATTGAAACTCTTTTAACGCCGCAATGGCCAGTTTCCCCATTTTTATTCTTTCGTAGTACGAAATAATATTATGGGCGGTATTACCGTGAATCAGGTCGTTGATACCGGGAACATAAGCATGGGTGTTTAAGGCAGCCATATACGAAAGCATGCCGGGAATTTTGATCTTGGGTCCCCATTCATTTGCATTGGGGGCTTCGGGTTTGGGGGTTTTGGTGAAAAATCCTACGGCAGTAAGGGGGGCATCTGTCTGACCATGATATAAACCTTCCATGGAAGCAAATTTCATGGGTTGTACCCTGAAAACTTCCCTGGCTGATTCATCCCCCGTAATGACCATAAAAACAGACATGATCAATCCGAAAGTGGATGCTACGATCATACTCCGTTTGGCCAGCGCCTGGTTGCGCTTTTTTAACAGGAACCAGGCACTAACGCCCAGTACGAAAATGGCTGACATAACATAAGCCGACGAAATGGTGTGCAAAAATTTGTTGATGGCTGTTGGTGAAAATAAAACTGCCCAGAAATTTACCATTTCATTACGGGCTGTTTCCGGATTAAAATGCATGCCTACAGGATTTTGCATCCATGCATTGGCTACCAGTATCCACAATGCCGAAAGGTTGGACCCCAAGGCAACCAGCCAGGTGGAGGTTAAGTGAAAACCTTTACTGACTTTGTTCCAGCCAAAAAACATAACAGCAAAAAAGGTAGACTCCAAAAAGAAAGCCATTATCCCTTCAATAGCAAGTGGCGCACCGAAAATGTCGCCCACAAACCACGAATAGTTCGACCAGTTGGTGCCGAACTCAAACTCAAGAATAATACCGGTGGCTACACCGATAGCAAAATTGATGGCAAACAAGACCATCCAGAATTTCGTAATACGTTTCCAGATGTCTTTCCCTGTTTTCACGTAAATGGTCTCCATGATGGCAATGATAAAACTGGTACCCAGCGTAAGCGGTACAAATAACCAGTGATACAATGCCGTTAATGCAAACTGGGCACGGGACCAATCGACCAGGGCCAAGTTGAAATGTTCCATAAGCATCTAATTATTATTAATTATAAATTATTTGGTAAGTTGTTCAATAACATAATTACTGCGCTGCTGGTCTGTTTTGAAGTGTGTTTTAAGAAAATCAGGGAAGAAAAAGAGTTTTAAAATGGCGAAAATGATAAATAGTTTTATCAAAATAATGATCCATAGTTTTCTTCCTATGGTCATGCTGCGAAAGCCATCATAATAAAAGAAAAATACTTTTTTGACTAATTTAACCATTGAGTACTCAAATATATATTAAATGCAAATGTATAATATATTTTTATTTAAAAGGTATCAAAATAGAAAAATTTTTTTGAGAAAATTATTCAGCCAGAAAAAGAGATGTCAGTTAAATTACTGTTACACAGATTAATGAATATAAAAAAAGCGGCAAAATATTTTGCCGCTTTTCCTATGATTTTCTACAATATATGTGATTTTAATGAATGTTTTTTGCTGTCAGTGCAACAATTTTTACAATAACATCCACTGCTTTATACATTGATTCTACCGGAATATATTCGTAACGTCCATGATAATTGTGGCCTCCTGTGAACAGGTTGGGACAGGGGAGACCTTTAAAAGAAAGTTGTGCGCCATCGGTGCCACCACGGATGGCTTTCACTATAGGTTGAATGCCCAGGTTTTTCATGGCCTCTTTTGCTGTATTTACAATGTGCATCTGCGGTTCAATTTTTTCACGCATGTTGTAATACTGGTCTTCCATTTCTACTTTTAATACATTACCGTATTTTTTATTAATGGCTTCGGCTTTTTCCATAAAACGGGATTTTTTTTCTTCGAAGAGTTTTTTATCATGATCGCGGATAATGTATTGCAGAATAGTTTCCTCCACCCGTCCTGTCATTTGATAGAGATGGAAAAACCCTTCATGACCACGGGTTTCCTGCGGTGTTTCTTTCGCAGGCAGCGAGGCAATGAATTCACTGGCGATGAGCATGGAGTTAACCATGGTATGGTAAGCTGTTCCCGGATGAACACTAACCCCCTGAACGATCACTTTGGCTCCTGCAGCATTGAAATTTTCATATTCCAATTCACCCGTAGGGCCGCCATCGAGTGTATAGGCCCATTGAGCACCGAATTTTTCCACATCAAACAAATGGGCACCCCGGCCTACTTCCTCATCAGGGTTAAATGCGATGCGTATTTTCCCATGTTCAATTTCAGGATGTTCCATCAAATATTCCATGGCTGCAATAATTTCTGCTATCCCGGCTTTGTCGTCAGCCCCCAGCAGGGTGGTGCCGTCGGTGGTGATGAGCGTTTGTCCTTTATAACCAGACAGCTCTTTAAAATCGGCAGGAGATAAAACAATATTTTGTTCCTTATTTAATATCAGATCACCTCCATCGTAGTTTTTATGGATCTGGGGATTTACCTTTTCTGACGTGAAGTCGGGAGCGGTATCCATGTGGGCAATAAACCCGATAACGGGAATGTCTTTGTTTGTATTGGCCGGCAATGTTGCCATGACATAAGCATGGTCATCAATGGTTACATCAACAAACCCCAGTTTTTGGAGTTCATCGACAAGAAGTTTCGCCAGTGTCCATTGCTTTTCAGTACTTGGACATTGGTCGTTTTCCGGATCTGATTGTGTGTCTATTTTCGCATAGCGAATAAAACGTTCTTCAACTTTTTCCATGATAATTTAAAATTTTGGCAAAGGTAACCAAACCCCCCGGAAAGACATTCTTAGATTTATTAAAAATTTCACAGGATGTTTTTTGGGAGCCTCGGGATAACTATCTTTCGTATTTCATTTAATGTAAGATGATTTTTTCGGATATTTGCAGGCATCTTTACGGGTTCCAAAATGGGAAAAATTTTATTGATCATTCAGCGGGAATATTTAACCCGTGTAAAAAAAAAGTCATTTATTGTTATGACTATTATTGGTCCATTGCTTATGGCCGCCCTGGTTATCTTGCCGGTATACCTTGCTGAAACCACGATCTCCAAAGAAAAGATAGCTGTTTTGGATGAAACGGGATGGTTTTACCAGAAATTTCATAACCAGCAGGATATGAAGTTCACTTACGTGAATAAAGATTTTGAGCAGGCCAAGGCCGAAGCGCTGGCAAAAGGAGAAATGCTGCTTTATATTCCTCTACCAAAATTAAATGTGCCTGTGGATGCTGAGTTATTTTCTTTAAAACAGCCCGGTTTATTTGTTCGATCCTATATTAAAACGGTGATGAGGGAAGTAGTACAGGACAAAAAATTACTGGCCAACGGTATTGATCCCAATGTACTTAAGTCGATAAAAACCAATATTAACCTGGTAACTATAAAAGTAACGCAGGAAGGTACAGAAAAAAAGAGCAACACAAATGTGGAAATGGGACTGGCTATTTTTTCCGGTATCCTTATTTATATGTTTGTTTTTATGTATGGAGCGCAGGTTTTGCGCGGGGTTATGGAAGAAAAACAAAATCGTATCGTTGAGGTGATCATCTCATCGGTAAAACCATTTCAACTGATGATGGGCAAAATTGTGGGTGTCGGGCTGGTGGGGTTGACCCAGTTTCTTTTGTGGGTGGTGCTTACTTTGGCACTTGTGGGTATTTTTCAGACAGGAATTTTTAGTAGCGAAATGGCCCACGGGTTGAAATCGCTGACCGAACAGGCCATGGCTGCGGGTCAGACAGGAAATGTTGCCGGAAATGCCGGAAACATGGCTATAGCTCAGATAAACGGATTACTCTCTACCATTAATTTTAAGGTGATGATATTGAGTTTTATCTTTTATTTTATCGGGGGATACCTTCTCTATTCCTCTTTGTTTGCTGCTGTGGGCGGGGCTATCGATCACGATGCAGATGTGCAGCAGTTTATGTTGCCCATATCCATTCCGCTGATATTTTCTGTGGCCATGACAAGCGTTATTGCCAGTCAACCTGACGGCCCGTTGGCCTTGTGGATGTCCATGATCCCGTTTACTTCGCCGGTTATTATGATGATGCGGATTCCATTTGGCGTACCTTACTGGCAAGTGGCACTTTCTGCCGGACTGTTGTTGTTGACTTTTGTGTTGACAACTTTTTTGGCCGGAAAGATTTATCGGATCGGTATTTTGATTTATGGGAAGAAAGTCAGCTATTCTGACTTGTGGAAATGGTTAAGATATTGATATTTAGTGATATAAATTAGAAATAGAATTAAATTTGATGATTTCAAAAAGATTTTTGACATAAAAGGGGAGCGCAAAAAATTGAATTTTTGATAATTCATCCACAATGGTTGTAAACGATATTGTTAAGTATGAAATATTATTCTATTTTTGCACCCTCTTAAAATGAAAGTAAAATTATAAATATCTAATTTCAGATGCAAAACAAAGGAGCTATCAAGTTTTTTGCCATTGCCTTTGCTTTGGTTTGCCTTTACCAGTTAAGTTTTACCTATGTTGCAGGAAGGGTGAAGGAGAAAGCAAAAGAGTATGCAGAGAACGGTAAAGCCGCGATGCTGGCAAAAGAGCTGGCAAAGGGAAATCAGGCCAAAGAGGTTTATTATCTCGATTCCATTACCAAAGCCCGGGAAAAATACTATCTCGACAGTGTAAACAATGAAGTAGTCTACAATCTGGGAATTGGAAAATATACTTACAAACAGGTTAAAGCAAGAGAATTGAACCTGGGCCTTGATTTGAAAGGTGGTATGAACATCGTTCTACAGGTGAATGTACAGGATATTATCAATGCTTTGGCCGGGCACAGCAAAGACCCTGTTTTTTTGAAAGCCATGAAAATGGCTACTGAAATGCAAAAACACAGTAGCAAAGATTTTGTAACACTTTTTGGAGAAGCTTTTCAAAAAATTGATCCGAACGCCCGCCTTGCTTCCATATTCCTTTATGAGTTTAAAGATAAGGGAATTACTACTACATCGAGCAATGCCCAGGTGCTCAGTGTTTTGAAAGAGGAAACCAAAGGGGCTGTTGACCGTACATTCCAAATACTGCGTACCCGTATTGACCGGTTCGGTGTAGCCCAACCCAATATTCGAAAATTGGCTACCAACGGCAGGATCATGGTTGAGCTTCCGGGTATCAAAGACCCGGCACGTGTCAGAAAACTTTTACAGGGTACGGCTAAATTGCAATTTTGGGAAACCTATAATTTTTCAGATATTTATACATATTTTGACGAAGCCAATAAAAAACTCCGTGCCGAAAATCTTTTGGTAAACGATACAACGAAAAAAACTACACAAAAGACAAAAAGGAATGAGGTTGTTGCGACTAAAAAATCCGGCAAAAAAATAAATCCCGCAGACACGGCTACCAACGCTTTGCTGAAAAAAATAGCTAAGGATACGAGCCAGCTGCAAAACGAAAATGCATCATTTCAGTCTTATGCCAAGAAAAATCCTTTGTATGCCTATTTGCATCCTTCTTTTTACCAAAATAAAGAAGGACGGTATTATCCTGCCAATACTGCAATAGTTGGCCTTGTTGCAATAAAAGATACTGCCCGGGTGAATAAAATGCTGTCAATGGTGAAAAATATTTTCCCCCGTGATTTGCATTTGGTTTGGGCTGTAAAACCCAATCCCAAAACACCTAATATGCTGGCACTATATTCCCTGAAAGCCAGTACACGGGATGGAAGTGCTGCCCTTGGCGGAGATGTTATCTCTGATGCCCGTCAGGATTTCGACCAAAATGGCCGTGTTACCGTTGACCTGCAAATGAACAGCCAGGGAGCGAAAATATGGAAACGTATTACCGGTGAGAATATTGGAAAACAGGTAGCCATTGTTTTGGATGGTTATGTTTATTCCTGTCCTGTCGTGAATGATCAGATACCTAATGGCCGTTCCTCTATTTCAGGTGGCGGTATGACGGTGACAGAAGCCAAAGACCTGGCCAACATTTTGAAAGCAGGTAAGTTGCCTGCCCCTGCTAAAATTGTTGAAGAGGCTGTTGTCGGTCCTTCGCTGGGGCGTGAGGCTGTCAAGGCCGGTATGAACAGTTTTGTGCTGGCTTTTATTATGGTATTGGCTTATATGATTGTATATTATGCTAAAGCCGGATGGGTGGCCAGCCTTGCCTTGTTTGTCAATGTGTTTTTCCTTTTTGGGGTTTTGGCTTCCCTGGGGGCTGTTCTGACACTTCCCGGTATCGCTGGTATTGTGTTGACTTTAGGTATGGCTGTGGATGCGAACGTTATTATTTATGAGCGTATTAAGGAAGAGGTCCGAGCGGGAAAAGGTCTGCGGCTTGCTTTGCAAGACGGGTATAAAAATGCTTATTCTGCTATTATTGATGGTAACGTTACCACGTTGCTGACAGGGGTTATACTTTATGTATTTGGAACAGGTCCTATTCGGGGTTTTGCAACTACACTGATTATAGGTCTGCTTTCTTCCCTGTTTACAGCTATCTTTATTTCCCGTATCATTTTTGATGGTATGTTGCGGAAAAACAAAAAGATTACCTTTTCGTTTAAATGGTCGGCTAATACCCTTTCCAATACCCATTTTGACTTTATCGGTATGCGCTATAAGGCTTATATCTTTTCCGGGACACTTATCCTTATCGGCCTGATATCACTCTTTACCAAAGGGTTGGATTTCGGTGTTGATTTTACTGGTGGCCGTACCTATGTTGTCCGCTTTGATCATAATGTCAATACGGAAGCAATTCGGAAATCACTAACAAAAGCTTTTGATAATCAATCACCTACCGTAAAAACATTTGGTTCCAGTAATCAGATCAAAATAGTAACTAAATTCCTGATAAATGATGATCGTCCCAATGTGGATTCAGTGATTCAGGTCCATTTATATAATGGGTTAAAACGTTTTTATAAAAGGAAGATTACTTTCAGACAATTTACGTCTGAAACCGAAGGCTCCTCAAAGCTGCTGGGTATTTTAAGTTCCCAGCGATTTGGTCCTACCATTGCCTATGATATTCGAGAGAAGGCTTACTTCGCTATTTTCTTTGCCTTGGTCATGATATTTATATATATTGCCATAAGGTTTAAGAACTGGCAATATGGATTTGGAGGGGTGGCGGCCCTGTTCCATGATACCCTGATTACAATCGGTGTTTTCTCATTGTTTAATGGTATTATGCCGTTCAGTATGCAAGTCGGACAATCTTTTGTTGCTGCTATCCTGACAATTATAGGGTATTCTATTAATGATACGGTGATTATCTTTGACCGTATTCGTGAAAATGTACATTTATTCCCTAAACACCCGTTAAAGAAGACAATGAATGAAGGTTTGAATCAGACACTGGCCCGTACCATGAATACATCGGGAACGACGCTTGTAGTGTTATTGGTTATCTTCATTTTTGGCGGGGAAGTTCTTCGCGGATTTGTTTTCGCTCTGCTGATCGGTATCTCTATTGGTACTTATTCTTCCGTGTTTACTGCCAGTCCTATTGCATACGATTTGTTGCATGGTGCACGGCAAGATAAATTGATTGAAGAAAAAGCAGCGAAATTGAATCAAAAGAAAACAAAGAAGAAAAAATAATCTTTTGCCGCTCGTTTTAGCGGGGGTTCATACAGACGTGTTGTATAATGGATAATGTTGTAAAGTATTCTTTTACAATTGATTGTCTGGTGATGGGCAAAGGGGTAAAAAAAGGGAAAAATTTTTTTAGAAAAAGCTTGTCAGAATAAAAAAGGTTATTACTTTTGCACTCCCGTTTTGGAAGAATCGGGGGAAGTAAAGAAGAGTTCATAGACATAATGAAGCACAGCCAAGAAAAGGAACAGCAAGAAATCCCCTGTCTTAAGACAGGACTTTGAGTAAATGCAGTCAGGGTCTTGAAGGTATAAATTTTTTTGAAAAACACTTATACAATGAAGAGTTTGATCCTGGCTCAGGATGAACGCTAGCGGCAGGCTTAATACATGCAAGTCGAGGGGTAAGCTCTCCTTCGGGAGAGACACGACCGGCGCACGGGTGCGTAACGCGTATGCAACCTACCTTTAACAGGGGGATAGCCCCGAGAAATCGGGATTAATACCTCATAACAATATTCTATCGCATGGTAGGATATTTAAAGCTCCGGCGGTTAGAGATGGGCATGCGTGACATTAGCTAGTTGGTGGGGTAACGGCCCACCAAGGCAGCGATGTCTAGGGGTTCTGAGAGGATGATCCCCCACACTGGTACTGAGACACGGACCAGACTCCTACGGGAGGCAGCAGTAAGGAATATTGCGCAATGGAGGCAACTCTGACGCAGCCATGCCGCGTGCAGGAAGACGGCCTTATGGGTTGTAAACTGCTTTTAAAAGGGAATAATTCCTCGCTCGTGAGCGAAGTTGAAGGTACCTTAAGAATAAGCACCGGCTAACTCCGTGCCAGCAGCCGCGGTAATACGGAGGGTGCAAGCGTTATCCGGATTTATTGGGTTTAAAGGGTGCGCAGGCGGATTATTAAGTCAGTGGTGAAATCCTACAGCTTAACTGTAGAATTGCCATTGATACTGGTAGTCTTGAGTTCGGTTGAAGTGGGTGGAATGTAGCATGTAGCGGTGAAATGCATAGAGATGCTACAGAACACCAATTGCGAAGGCAGCTCACTAAGCCGATACTGACGCTCAGGCACGAAAGCGTGGGTAGCGAACAGGATTAGATACCCTGGTAGTCCACGCCGTAAACGATGATAACTCGTTGTTGGCGATATACAGTCAGTGACTAAGCGAAAGCGATAAGTTATCCACCTGGGGAGTACGATCGCAAGGTTGAAACTCAAAGGAATTGACGGGGGCCCGCACAAGCGGTGGAGCATGTGGTTTAATTCGATGATACGCGAGGAACCT
>Ga0256829_1001868_pt1 | contig 16489 bp, 15 predicted proteins | sample 131447metaG_FD_185979 | JGI IMG/M metagenome (GOLD analysis project Ga0256829, IMG submission 185979) | Hydrothermal vent microbial communities from Lau Basin, Pacific Ocean - 131-447 | ecosystem: Environmental > Aquatic > Marine > Hydrothermal vents | place: Pacific Ocean: Lau Basin | collected...
TTTAATGGTGTAGGTTTGGAGTTGGAGTATAAGATATTTTCAATAGACTCTAAAGCGGTATCCATTTTTTCATCGTTTAAAACAATAGTAAGTTTTGCAGATTTGTGAGAGTAGGCAAGTATGATTTTAGGGCGAACTAGGTCAAGGTCTGGAGTGTTTAGTGGGTCTATAAGGTTGTCCATACTGTCTTTAAGTGTTGGTTCAAAAACTTTTACCATATCGTAAGCTATAAACCCTATAAACCCATCTATAAAAGAAAAACCCAATTTAGAAGCTTTTGCTTTGTATTCTTCTTTGTCAATATTTGCATAGTAACTTTTTAAAAATAAAAAAGGGTTATCGTTAACTATTTCTGTTTTGCCATGTTCATCTGTATGTTTAGAAGTTCCATTTTTATGAACTAAACGTTCTTTTGCTCCAATGGTAATGAAAGAGAAGTTTCCATCGCTTGTATTTACGGTAGATTCAAAAAGCATTGTTACTTCATTTGGAAAAATATCTTTTATTTTTCCATATAAAGCTACTGGTGTTAGTTGGTCAAAGAGTATAGTTTTATGCATAATAATTTACTTTTGGGTAACAAAAGCACTTTTGTGAATGCGTTCTTTTATAACCGAACATGCTATGTTTGCTTCAATTCTTGTGTTGTACGCACCAATAAGTAGTCTTTTGTATCCAGATCTATTTGGGCTTGTTACTTGGTAGTTGAACCCACTGTTTTTAATTACCATTAAAAATCTATGGCTTGGATTTTGTTTAAATGAACCTACTTGTATATAGTATTTTGTATCTTTTGTATTTTGCGGTTTTGCTATTGGTTTTTTGACGGTGGCTTTAACTTCTTTTACTTTTGATTCTTTTACTGTTTTAGTTACTTTTTGTTTTTCTATTTTGGTACGTTCTTGTGTTTGAGGTAATTCTATAGCAGGTTTTGCTTTTTCAACTTTTGCTTTTTCAACTTTTACTTTATTGACCTTTTTTTGTTCTGTTTTTGATGGTTCTTTTTTCTCTTTCTCTTTCTCTTTTGTGGTCTCATCTTTTTTTAGACTAACAGGTTTTGTATCTTGTTGCAATTTTTTTGGAACTTTTACTTCGGTAACTTTGTTTTTTATGATGGTATATATTGATAGTTTATCATTAGCTTTATCATTTTCTGTATTTTTTTGTAATGTAAGTTCGGGTACAATTGTTTCAGACATATTATCTTCAGATACAAGTTCATTATGTTCTGGGGTTTTAAGTAGGGTTTTTGTAAGCACTATACCTATGATTAGTACAATAATTAATAACGCTATAAAGGTCAATAAGCTTTTTGTTTTGTTGTGTTGTGGTGCAATGGTATCAATAATCAGGTCATCAAGATTGTGGTCATTCATAAGGGAAACTCTCCAAATATAATTTAAAAGTGATTATATCATATTAATCTCAAGATATGGAAGCGTGACTATATTATAGCATTCTGGCAGTTGTTTTGATGGCAATGTTTTCCATAGTTTTGTCATTTTCTTTTGAAGGGCATCTGAATAAACTTGAAGCCTCTTGTCTGCTTCTTCTAAAGAGAGGTTGTCTACATTTATAAAAACTTGTAAGCGTTCCTTATTTTTACCCTGATAGATATAATAATTTTTTATTTCAAGTTTTTTAAAAGTATGTTCTACAAGATGATAAAAACGCCTATACTCCTCACCTTTGTATTCTATGACTAAATAGTTTGTGTGATTATTTTTAAGTAATGGTACTGCAATGGTGTATTCTCTATTGAGATGTTGTTTTAGAAGAAGAGGTGTCAAAGGTTTACTAATACATTTAAATTTTGCATAGAAAGTGCGATTGTTGAAAACTATTTTTTCAACAATCTTAGAGCATTTAATGTAGTAGTGCTCAACATTAAATACTAGATTAAAGACTTTAATGAAAAATCCTAATTAATAAATAGATTTTTCATAAATTACGAAGTTTTGAGCCAATTCTTTCATCTCATCTTTTATTTTAGCATGAAGGTCTGCATTATTAACATTGTCAAGAACATCAGCTATCTTGTTAGCGATAATCTCAAACTCCGCTTCTTTCATACCACGGCTAGTAAGTGCAGGAGAACCAATACGTACACCAGAAGTTACAAATGGGCTTCTAGTCTCACCTGGTACAGTATTTTTATTTACTGTAATTCCAGCAGTTCCTAGAGCAGCGTCAGCGTCTTTACCAGAGAAATCTTTATTTAAAAAACTTACAAGCACTAGGTGGTTGTCTGTTCCGCCAGAGACTACATCGTAACCACGAGCCACAAGTACTTCTGCTAATTTGGAGGCATTTGCTTTTACTTGTTTTGCATAAACTTTCCATTCGTCACTTAAGTTGTATTTGAACCCTACTGCTTTAGCTGCTATGACATGAACAAGCGGACCACCTTGAAGACCTGGGAATATAGCAGAGTTAATCTTTTTTGCTATATCTTCATCGTTAGTCATAATCATACCGCCACGAGGACCTGCTAAGGTTTTATGTGTAGTTGTAGTTACTACATCAGCGTAAGGGAATGGGCTAGGGTGTTCTCCTGCACAAACAAGTCCTGCGATGTGTGCAATGTCCGCAAATAAAATAGCACCTACCTCGTCAGCTATTTCACGGAATTTTTTAAAGTCTATCTCTCTTGCATAAGCCGAAGCGCCACAAACTATGATTTTTGGTTTTACAATTTTAGCTATTCTCATTACTTCATCATAGTTAATACGACCATCAAGCTCAACACCATAAGTAAATGAAGAGTAATTTTTACCAGAAAAACTAGGTTTACTTCCATGTGTCAAGTGACCACCATGACTTAAGTCCATACCTAAGATTTTTTCTCCTGCTTTAAGTAGTGCTGCATAGACTGCACCATTGGCTTGACTTCCAGAGTGAGGCTGAACATTTGCATAGCTACAATCAAACAGTTTACAAGCTCTGTCTATAGCTAGCTGCTCTACTGTATCTGCAAATTCACACCCTCCATAGTAGCGTTTGTATGGGTATCCTTCGGCATATTTGTTGGTAAACACTGAACCCATAGCCTCCATTACGGCAGGTATGGTAAAGTTTTCAGAGGCAATCATCTCTAAATGATTAGTTTGTCTCTCTCTTTCGTTTTCTATAGCAGTAAATATCTCTGGGTCAAATGTTTCAATGGCGTATGACATAATGTTCCTTATTTTGGAAAGTTTTTTTGTGTGTATTTATATCGAAAAATCTCTTTTATTTTGATTATCAAGATGTTTCTAAAATACAATTAACGTCTTTCTAAAACTTTCATAACTCCATTAAAATCTTTTTCGTGTCCAAAACATGCACTAGAATTACATATCATAAAGCCTTTGTCTGTACCGTTTTTAAAGAGTGTAAACGGGTGAGGCAGAGTATCTAGCTCTTCTATGTGTAGTTTTAGTTTATCTTCATGAGCTTTTATGACTATGTCGTCTTTTAGGTAGCGTATGACCATTTTTGTCATGCGTGGAGTAGAGATGGGTTGTCTCATTACATCGTATGAGTATATCTCTAGTGTTTTAAAGACAAATTTCTTATATACTATGTCTACAAGTGAGGATATACTGTAAAGTGACCAAATCATAGTAGCTACAGATGACGGATAAGAACTGTCATATATGTCTGCATTGGTTTCAAATTCACCACGGCTAAACTTCCATTTGCCTTTATCAAAATATTTCTCTATAGCATTGTTACATAGTTTAGTAGCAGTAACAAGATATACTTCATTTAATGTACTCTCATAAGCTTCTATGAGTGCTTCTGCTAAATATGCATAGTCTTCTAAAAAAGCTTTTATTTTTGGGGTTTTACCTATGAGGGTCGAGTGAAATAGTTCAGAGTTTATATACATGGTATCCAAAAGGGCATCAAGAGATTTTACGGCATATTTCAGATAGGTTTTATCTGTTCTTGATGCTTTAAAAAGAGAAGTTATCATCATGGCATTCCATGAGACGATTACTTTTTTATCTATAAAAGGATATGTACGTTTCTCTCTTAATTTAGCTAAAGCTCTAATGGCTTCTTTATAGTATGGTATATTTGGGTGAGTTGGGTCATCTATGCGTACTATATTTTTCTCTTCAAAGTTTCCATCTTCTGTTATATGTAGTGCTTTGGAAAGTTTTTCATACTCTTTTTTTGGAATACCCTCTTTCTCAAAAGATTTCAAAGCTTTTTCGTAACTATAAACAAAGTATTTACCCTCTTCACCATCACTATCAGCATCAGAAGCAGAGTAAAATAGATGGTCTTGACTCATTTTATCTAACATAAAGTCTAAAGTCTCAAAGGCTACCTCTTTATAAAATTTATTCCCAGAGATATGGTAGGCTTTTAAATATGCTTGAGATAACAAAGCGTTGTCATAAGTCATTTTTTCAAAATGTGGAACTAGCCACTCATTGTCTGTGGAGTACCTGCAAAATCCACCATCTATTAAATCTCTAAGCCCACCTTTTGCCATGGAAGATAGAGAAAAAAGTGCCATATTAAGAGTCTCTTTGTCGTCAGTAATTTTATATGTATCCATAAGCAGGTCAAGTGTAGACGCTTGTGGAAACTTAGGTGCTTTATTGAAACCTCCGTATTTTGAGTCAAAAAGTTGTTTGGCTTGGTCACTAACACGCTTTACTATAGATAGGTCGAGTTTAGTAGCTTGTATCTTGTCATCTTTTGGATTTAAAAAACGTAATATCTCATTTGCTTTTTCAGTAAGTAGTGCTTTTTCATTTTTGTACTTGTCTGCTATAACTTCTAATAGTGAAGTAAAGGACATCATACCATAACGTGGTTCACTAGGTATGTAAGTAGCAGAGTAGAATGGCTTTAAATCTTCTGTTAAAAATATAGAAGCAGGCCAACCCCCTGGACGTTGGTTCATAAGATGATACACCTCTTGAAAGTGTTTATCTATATCAGGTCTCTCTTCACGGTCTACTTTTATGGCTATAAAATGTTTATTTAATATTTTTGCTGTAGCTTCATCTTCAAAGGACTCATGCTCCATAACATGACACCAGTGACATGAGCTATATCCTATACTAAGGAAAATAGGTTTATGCTCCTTTTTTGCTTTTTCAAAAGCCTCATCTCCCCATGGAAACCAATCTACAGGATTGTTGGCATGTTGTTGCAAGTAGGGTGAGTGTTCGTTTTTAAGATGGTTTGCCATTGGTGTGCCTTTTTGTATTTTTGTTAACATAATGCTAACGCAGTTTAAGTTACTATTACACTGTTTATACACAAAAAGTTTGTATAAATACAATAAAATTTTTATAGAAAAGAGAGAAAATGCATAATTTAATCAAAAGGTTACTACTTGTAGGTTTGCTGTTGAGCACATTTGTTTTTGGAAGTTTTTCTTCTGCGTTACATAAGCAAAAGTTTTTGACACCAGATGAGGCGTTTAATGTAACGTCATTTGAGAAAAATGGCGTTATACAAACAGATATTAAAATGGCAAATAAAATTCATATATATGCAGATAAGCTATATTATAGAATTGTGTCTCCAAAAAAAGTGGAACTGTCTGTAAAAAAACCAGTCTCCCATGAGTTAGATGGAGATAACGTGTATGAAGGTGATATAAAAGTAAACATTCCTGTTTCACAGATAACATCTAAAGTTGCAGGTGACTATACTTTAGAGATAGAGTTTCAGGGTTGTTCTTCAGCAGGTATATGTTATCAGCCTATTAAGAAAAGTTTCAACTTTAAGGGTGCAGAGCTAGGAATGATAGATAAAATCTCTGCGGTTATAAAAGAGGGAAACCCTAAAAAGATAGTCGATTTCTTTTTAAAAGAAAGCCCGATATTTATCATACTTATCTTTTTGATGCTAGGTATACTTATCTCTCTTACTCCTTGTATTTTCCCTATGATACCTATCTTGTCGTCTATTATTATGGCACAAGAAGGAAAAGATGAAAATAAAAAGTCAAATCCATTTTTGATTTCACTTGTGTATGTTTTAGCCATGGCAACAACTTATGCCATCGTGGGTGTTATAGCAGGCGTGTCTGGTATTGACGTAGGTGCTGCATTACAAAATCCATGGATACTTACTATATTTGCTGGTATTTTTGTAGCACTTGCTATATCTCTATTTGGTTACTATGAGATAGGTTTGCCTGCTTCGTGGCAGTCTAAACTTACAAAAGCTTCAGATGATGCACAAGGCAAAGGCGGTGTTGTAGGTACTGCTATTATGGGCTTTTTCTCTGCTTTGATAGTAGGACCTTGTGTTACGCCACCATTAGGCGGAGCAGTACTTTTCATAACCCTTACAGGTAACGCGGTTCTAGGTGGAGCTGCACTATTTGCTATGGGTCTTGGTATGGGACTTCCTCTTTTGGTTATTGGTTTAGGAGCTGGTAAATTTATGCCAAAACCAGGAGGCTGGATGACACGTGTATCTCAAGTATTTGGTGTGACTATGCTTGCGGTTGCCATAGCAATGCTTGGACGCTTTTTACCAGATGGAATGACGCTATTTTTATGGTCACTACTATTTATGGGTATAGCATTATTTATGGGTGTCTTTGATAACAAAGAGTTTGAAGGGGCTAAAAAGCTATTTAGACTTTTTGGTTTAGTGCTTTTGATTTATGGCGTGTCTCTATTTATAGGTTCTATTTCAGGAGCTAGCTCAATGTTTAGACCATTTGATAAATTTACATCAAGCGTTTCTGTATCTTCTGCACCAGTAGAGGATAAGGGGGAGCATTTAGGTTACACGGTTGCACGTCTCATGAAAGAGATAGAAGCTTCGGACAAACCAGTAGTTGTTGACTTTGGAAAAGACTCGTGTACTGCTTGTGCAGAGTTAGCGGAGATTACTTTTCCAAACCCTTTAGTGCAAGAGAAACTTAAAAAATTTACGTTTATCAAGATAAATTTAACTAACAATACCGAAGATGATAGAGCCTTACTTAAAAAGTTTTCACTCTTTGGTACGCCCAACATTATCTTTTTTGATAAAGACAATAAATATTTAGGAGATAAAACATTAAGTGGGTTTATAAAACCTAAAGATTTTGCTCAACATTTGGAGTCTATATCTAAGTAACTATGTTATAATCTGTAAAACTAAAAAGGATACACATGCTAGCCAAAGCATACACAGAGTACTACACTGTTGAAGATTATAAACATTGGCATGACGAATGGGAGCTTATATATGGTGTACCTTACGCCATGTCTCCCTCTCCCATGGTTACACACCAAAGTATCAATATGAAGATAGCAAGACAATTAAGTGAGAAACTTGACGAGTGTCCAAACTGTCAAGCACTCTTTGAGATAGACTGGGAAATCTCTAGTGATACAGTAGTAAAACCAGATACTTTAGTTATCTGTTATGAACCAGATGAAAAACTCACCAAAAAACCTGAAATTATCTTCGAGATAGCATCTCCATCTACCATAAGAAGAGATGAGACCATAAAGTTTGAACTTTATCAACAAGAAGGTGTTGCCTTTTACATTATCGTTTACCCAGAAAATAAAGTTGCAAAAGTCTATACACTAAAAGATGGACGCTACATAAAATCAGGAGATTTTTCAGATGAAAAGCATATATTTACAACAGATAAATGCAAGATAGACTTCGATTTCTCTAAAATATGGAGGGTAAGGTAAGTACTCTACCCTCTATCTACAAAAGTAGTAGCAACCCTAACACCTTTAAATTCGCAAAATACATCTCCTTGCTTATAGCAAAATGGATGAATTGTTTTTATTAACTTTAGCCTGTGTCCTTCTATTTTGGTATCTTTAAAATTGTATGTATTACTGCGTAACATAACAGGGCATGATGAGGTATTAAGTACCCAAAAATCATGGTGGTTAATGTGTCTTTCATCTTCATCTTCATCATAAACTTTTACTCCATACTCTTTATGACTAGCATAACTCTCTAGTAAAAAAACATCATTATAGAAACTGTTGACAGTTGCATTATTAAGAAGATTTCCTTTTTCATCTCTTGAAACGTAAGCTACTATGTCTATATTATTATTGGTTTTTTTGTTTATAATCTGGTAAAGTTTTGTTTTATTTTCAACTTCATTCATGCCTTTAAAAGAGTAATAAGCATCAATATGACCTTGCATAATAATATTTTCAAACTCTTCAAAATACTTAAGTTCAGATGCTATCTTTTTTTGTTGTATAGTATTTGAAAGGTGAGAGCTAATCTTTTTGGATTTACTAATGATAGGTTGCGTTATTTTAATGTCAATATGCTTCTCTTTGAGTATGCCAAGGTAGTATAGAAAGTTGTTTATTTTGCTACCTATAAAGTTTAATGACCTTAAAATTACATTGTTTGAGCCTAAACGTTTTTCGAGATATACCAACAAATAAGAAAGTGCAAAAACTTCCACTATTGGAGCTAGCCATGAAAGTGCAAACAAAGAGAGTGTCCATGTGGCTATTTTACTGAAAAATGTAACTATCGCAGTAAACAGACCTGCTATAAAAATACGTAATTCAGCAAACACTACAACATTATCAAGAAGTCCGACAATGTAGAGCGTCCACCCTGTAAAAGTAACACCAAAAATAAAAATAAAAATATTTCTAAACTTTGTTTTAATGTCTTGTCTTAAGTAGAAGTCTTTTGTTTCTTTAAAAGCGTCAATGAAGTGTTCTATGATGTTTGCTTGTATCCAGTTACTAAGTACAGAGTCAAATAACCAGCGTTTAAGAAGTAGAAAAATACCTTGAAAGATGGTTAGTCCCGCAAGAAAACTCATAAAATGTAATTGTGCCGCTAACCATAGAGACACTATGCTAACTTTAAAGACTAGAGCCACAGCCACCATGTAGCCCATAAGCCACACATAAGAAGCATTATGAGCGTATTTTAGTAGTGAAATTATGACAATAGGTACAATAACTGCAAGAAGAGCTTTGTATCTACGTGACACGGTATTCAGTTGTCTTCGGCAGAGGCATCTGTAGTATATACACCTGTTAGCTTTTTCCAAATGATGGACGCATTAAGACCAAACCAAATAAGTAAACCAATACCAATGGTAGCAGCCCAACCCGCTTGATTAAACTCTGCAACGTTAATGATGTTATATTCTTGCAAACCCCAAATAAATGCCCCAATAATAATAACAGTCACAATAGCACCATAAGTACCTAGACTTTGAAATATAGACTTTATAGCAAGTAACCATAATGCCATCATGATTAGTATGCCAAAGGGTTTAAAACCAGAGAAAATGTCATCTACGCTTGAAATATAATGTACAAAATGGTGTCCTGTAGGGTTCCACGTCCCAAGAGCTAGAGCTAAAGAGAGTACAAGAGTCACCCACCACGCAAGATGAGTAACTTTTTTTCCAGACTTTGTTGTCGATGTTTTCGTAAGTACGTTAGGTATCATAATATATCCTGTTGTTTGAAGTTAATTTAATGAATTATATCTAAAAATATTTTAGCTATAATGTCAAAACAATCCATGAGTGCATCATAGACATAATTTAAAAACGGAATAACACAATGCAAACAAAATCAAAAAATTTAACTATTAAAATAGGTGAGATAAATACACTGGAGGTCATGAGAGACACGGACTATGGATTTTTCTTAGAAGCCAAAGATGAAAATGAAGTTCTTTTGCCAAATGTCTATGTCATGGAAGATGAAATGCCAATGGGGTCTCTTTTGGATGTTTTTGTATATACAGACTCCGAAGACAGACCAGTAGCTACTACTAAAATGCCTTATGCAAAACTAGGAGAGTATGGCTTTTTTACCGTAGTTGATTATAAACAGTATGGTGCTTTTGTAAACTGGGGTTTACCTAAAGATTTATTTGTTCCTTTGTCTCAACAAAAAGAACATTTTACCATAGGCAAAAAGTATCTTTTACGTGTTTGTTTAGATGAGCAGACAGGTAGACTCTTTGCTACTCAAAAAATAGGTAAATACTTTAACCGTGACATGAAAGGACTTCATCAAAATAAAATTTTTGAAGCCATAGTTCTTGCAAAAACACCACTAGGTTACAAAGTGATAGTAGATAACCAGTATGAGGGTATGCTTTTCAATAATGAAATTTTTGAAAATATACGCATAGGAGATAAGAAAAAGGTTTATATTAAAAATGTACGTAAAGACTTTAAATTGGACGTATCTTTACAGCCTATAGGTAAAAAAGCAAGCATAAATGACGCAGAAGGTACAGTACTTCAGTTACTAAAAGAGGCAGAAGGCTCTTTGCCTTTTACTTACAAAAGTGATGCAGATGATATAAAAAAAGTATTCAACATGAGTAAAAAGAACTTTAAACGTACATTAACGCAACTTATAGAAAAAAAAGAAATATCATTACAAGACAATGCCATAAAATTGTTATGATATTGTGATATACTAAATAAAATTAAGATAAATAAAGGAATACAATATGGATTTAATGGATTTGTTAAAAGCAGGTGGCAAACTGATACAAGATAATAGCGATGATGCAACAACAGGGCTAGATGCAGGTGATATAGCCGATGCTTTAAGTGGATTAATCTCAAATGGTGCAGGTGGACTTGATTTGGCATCTTTGGTTGGTGGTTTGTCTAAAAATGGTTTAGGTGAAATAGTAGGTTCATGGCTAGGCAATGGTGAGAATAAGTCTATATCTACAGCGCAAATAACCGACCTTTTAGGAGCAGATAAAATATCACAATTTGCTTCTAGTTTAGGACTTTCAGAAGATAGTGCAAGAGGAGCATTAGCAGATGCTTTGCCTCAAGTAGTAGATAAAGCAACAGCAGGTGAAGGTGGTATACTAGATGATATGCTTGCAAATGTTGGTGGCTCAAAAGGTGCTATGGATATGCTAGGCAAGATGTTTGGCTAGTTTATATAAAAAATAAAATGAACATTTTTAAAAGTAGCATAATCATCTCAATAGGCTTTTCTTTGGTGGGTTGTGGAGGTCTTAACCAAAATGGCACTACAGGAAATAATGGTAGTACAAACACCTATGCTGAAAAGTTTATAAATGATAATAATTGTAATCAAATTATAGATAATGAGTTTATTGTAATGTGCTATGACTATAAACTAAAAGCAGTTAAAGCAGTCTCATATACTCTCGCTGGAGATTTAGTCAACGAATTAAATATCAACAAGAGACCCTCTTTTTATACCGAAAAAAGACTTCTTTCAAAATATAGAATATCTACAACAGACTACACAAATTCTGGTTACGATAGAGGTCATATGGCACCAGATGCTTCATTTGATTGGAGTCAAGAAAGTTTAGATGCTGTTTATACCTTAGCCAACATTATCCCACAAGCACCACAAATAAATCGTAATAGTTGGGCAAATCTTGAAAATTATGTTCGTGCTAAAGCGGTAAAATTAGGAAATATAAATATAGTAAATGTCATAAAATACACACAAAATTACAGTAAAATGGGAAAAAATAAAATGGCAATATCGCAGGGTTATTATAAGATTTTGTATAACAAAAATGAAGCCTATGAAGAGTGCTTTTACTACAATAATAAACTAGGTCTTTCAACTAGAAACGACACCGTGGAAGCACATAAAGTTGCATGCTCTAGTGTTGGTAACTAGCATGCCGTATTAATAGTAAGGAAAAAGACTCGTGTTAGAACAAATAAACGAAAAATCTATCATTCAAAAACTAGACCTTGATGGTTACATTAAACAGTTTCAGACTTTTTTAGCCAGACAAAAGCCTGTAGCCATGATGGGTGACATCAACCAGCATTATCGTTACATTAAAGCACTTAGCAAGGTGCAGTTTCCTGCACCTTTTGCAGTACCTAACTTAGATACGGAACTAGCACGCATTAAAAAACAAGCAGTCCTTAGTTTAGATGAGATTTATGCTTTTGTAAAGATGTTTTCTTACTTTAATACTTTAAGTGCAGTTGGATTTACAGAGCCACTCATATCGTGGATACAAGGCATAGAGATACCTGAAGAGATTGTGGAAATTATAGGGTACTTTACAGATGAGGGAGACATAAACCCAGCACGTGACCCTGAACTTTACAAACTTGAACGTGCCATTAAACAAAATAGACGTGACATAAAAGACACGCTCTATAAACTGGCACACTCTTCTAGGCTTAGAGACTATTTGGTAGACACACAAGTACACTTTAATGGTGGAGAAGAGACCTTGCTTGTGCGTGGTGGGTTCAACAATGCCATAAAAGCTACAGTCGTGGCACGAAGTCCTGGTGGATTTTTTTACATTTTGCCACAAAGCATATCTCACTTAAAAGAGAAAGAATCTGTTTTGGTTTCTAATAAGGAAGAGATTATATACCGTTATTGTAAAGAGATTTCGTCTGTGTTTTTTAAATGGGAAAGATTTTTAGCATTTATAAATAAAGAGTATGACCGCTTTGACCACTATCAGGCTAGGGTGAGTTTTGCTAGAGCAAAAGAGTATGAATTTGTTTTGCCATCTAAATCCAAGCGTATAAAACTTGAAAACTTTGCACACCCTGCCATAGAAAAACCAGTACCTGTTAGTATGGATTTCAATAAGCAAATTATGCTTGTAACTGGTGTAAATGCTGGTGGTAAAACCATGCTACTTAAGTCTATGCTTAGTGCTGTTTATATGTCTAAGTATCTCCTTCCTTTTAAGTGTGATGTGACTAAAACTCAAGTGGGACATTATAAGAGTATAGAAGCGGTCATAGATGACCCACAGTCGGTAAAAAATGACATCTCTACCTTTGCAGGACGTATGCAGGAGTTTGCCAAACTTTTTCATAAAGAAGATGCCATAGTAGGAGTAGATGAGATAGAGCTAGGTACAGACTCCGATGAAGCGGCAAGTCTCTTTAGGGTAATGCTAGATGAATTACGCAAAAAGGGCATTAGTTTCATAGTTACCACACACCATAAACGTTTAGCATCTCTTATGGCAAGCGATGATGAAGTGGAACTCATAGCCGCATTGTACGATGAAGAGCGTCGTTTACCAACGTATACATTTTTACAAGGAAGCATAGGTAAATCTTATGCCTTTGAAACAGCAGAGCGTTATGGTGTTCCAGTTGGTATAGTAAAACAGGCAAAGAGGGTGTACGGAGAAGACAAAGAAAATTTAAATGAACTCATAGAAAAATCTACCTCTCTTGAACGTGAAATGCGTATGAAAATATCTAAAATAGATGAAGAATTACAAGCAGTAGAAGCCAAAAAAATAAAACTTGAAGATGAAGAATTTAAACTCCAAGAGCAACACCGAAAAGCCATAACCACACTTGAAAACCGTTATAACGCAGCTACAAAAAAGGCACGTGAGGCATTAAAGGCGAAAGAGTCTACAGAGGGAAGGAGACTACTAAACGTAGCACACCAACATAAAGACTTTAAGCAAAAAGAGTTAGCAAATGCAGATGAAGAACCTCTAAAAGAGGGTGATAAAGTGAAGTACCGTTCTCATAAAGGAGAGCTTGTTTCCTTGCGTGGCAAAGATGCAACTATTATGGTAGATGGTTTAAAGATGCGTGTACCACTCTCCCAACTTAAGCGTAGAGGTGACACCAATAAGGTAAAACTCAAACCAAAACCACGAAAACCAAGAGCAGATGTAAATGTGGAAAAGTCTAGTGCCTCAGTATCTATCAAACTACTAGGAATGTACGCAGATGAAGCCATAGATACTGTAGATAAATTTCTTTCAGATGCGTTGGTTAATAATTTAAATGAAGTGCAGATTATTCATGGTACAGGTGGTGGTGTGTTATCTAAACTTGTTGGAGAATATCTGAAAAAACATCCCAAGATTGCTAAGTTTTATAGAATGCCTGGAAATTTGGGCATTACCATTGTTGAGTTGTAGGGAATTTTTAACTCCAAAGGGTATAATATATCCAATTAAAATGTTTTAGGAGAGTGTTGTGAATATTACAGATGTTAAAAGAGAATTAAGTAGCGATGAGAAAGTATTGGAAAGTGCCTTTAAAATAGAGACACTTTATAAAAAACATAAGTTGAAAATATGGGCAGTTGTAATTGCTTTACTTGTATTTTTTGGTGGAAGAGCAGTTCAAGATGCTATGCATGAGTCACAACTTATTAAAGCGAATGAAGCATTTTTGGTTTTGCAAAAAAATCCAAACAACGAGAAAGCCTTTAAAATACTTGAAGAAAATAATCCTGCACTTTTAGAGCTTTTTTTCTATGCACAAGCTACTAAAAATCATGATGCAAAAACATTACAAAGATTGACCAATAGCAAAAACAGTATTGTCTCAGATGCAAGTAAATATACAGCAGGTGTCTTAACTAAAAAACCTGTAAATTCTACACTTTACAAAGAGATGGCACTATTTGAAGAAGCTTATAACGCCATAGGTGCAGGAGATACAAAAACAGCAAAAGAAAAACTTGAACTTATTGATGAGCGGTCTCCGCTAGCAGTAATAACAGGATTTTTAAAACACTCACTTATTAAGGCAAATTAGATGAATAGATTATTATTTGTAGCATCTATAGTGTTGGCACTTCTTTTTTCGGGGTGTAGTTCAAAGAAGTATTTTGAACCAAAAACCACTTTTTCTGCATCATCAGCATCTAACTCATTTCATGGAAAAATTATAGACCTTTCTCGTGATGGAGGAACATTAGATAATAATCATTACATTGGAAAAACAGGAATTAATGCCATAAATTTAGGGAAAGGCTATAGATTTTTAAATGAAAACAATAGTTATGCCCTTGCAAGTAATGTGAATGGTAATTTAAAAATCATAAATAAAGCAACACACAAAGTCCAGCGTTTGGTTTCTTTGCATATTCCTGTGGTGTCTGCATCTATTAAAAATGGTCTTGTTGCGTATATCTTAAACAATAACACATTTGGCATTTACGATATGGGTGCAGATAAAAAGATTGTAGAGAGTCGTTCTGGAGCAGTATTTGCCATAGACACTAGAGCGGCAAGTCCAATGTTTATTGAAAATATTGTAGTTGTGCCAATGCTTGATGGAAAGTTAATTATTTCTAGTGTAAATAGTAATAATGCAAAAGTAGTCTATATATCAAGCGAACCATCATTTAATAATGTTATCTATCTTTCTCGTGTGGGCAATACTATGGTTGCTGCGACACCAAAAAGGTTGATTACTATTGGAAACTCTGGAAAGTTAGAGTATAAAGCCAATATATCTGAAGTAGCGATAGCCAATAGTAATATTTATCTCTTCACAAAAGAAGGCAAGATTTTATCTTTAGACAGTAAATTAAAGGTAGTTGCTACTTCTAAGTTTAAATTTGCCCACTATGTAGCAGGTACTTCATTTGATGGAAAAGTTTATGCATTAGACCAACAAGGGTCGCTTATTGTTCTCAATAGCTCACTAAACAAGTTTAAAATATATGATGTTGGTTCAGTTAGTAAGTCAGCTTTTATTTCTAAAACTAAACTATATAAAGACGGCAAAGTTATAGAACTTTCTAGACTAGGCTATAGATAGACTTGTCTGTTTGAGGAGTTGATATTTCTGATTTATTAGTTGCCTTTGAAGAGTATCTAGGTGTTACCAAGGCACTAGATACTCATACTATCTCTTCTTATATTTCCGACCTTACTCAACTAGAAGAAAAAACTCAAAAAACACTTACTAAGCTTAACACAGCAGATGTCTTAGGTTTTTTAGCAGATTTTAAAAATAAACGTACACTTAACCGAAAACTTTCATCTATTAATGCATTGTTTTCTTTTTGTCATAAGCAGGATTTTGCACATGAAAAGATTAATATCCCTATGGCAAAAGTGCCTAAAAACCTTCCAAAATATGTAAGTAATGAAGAGATACTAGATGGTCTAAACTCAATAGATAGAAGTAGCTTGATTGGTCTTCGTGACTATGCGTTGATACTTTTTCTATATGCTAGTGGTTGTCGCATATCTGAAGCACTATGCGTACAACGCTCCGACATAGTAGAGGGGTGGCTAAAAATTCGTTTTGCAAAAGGAGAGAAGGAACGTGTAGTTCCTCTTGCACCTGTAGCAATGCAAGCACTAGAGAGGTATCTTCTAAAGCAGTCTATATCAAGCCCTTATCTTTGGCTAAACTATAGAGGCGAACAACTAAGCCGTATATCTGCATATAAAATAGTTAAGAAGTATTTAGGAGTGTCTCCTCATGTTCTGCGTCACTCTTTTGCCTCTTCGCTTATTATAGGTGGGGCAGATTTGCGTGTGGTTCAAGAGTTATTGGGACACTCTTCACTTGAAACTACCCAGATATATACGCATATTCAAAAAGAGAATTTAGCAGAAACTATAAATGCTTTTCATCCGTTAAGAGGAGTTTAGATTATGAAAAAAATAGGCTAAAAAAGAGTGAGATATATCTTTTTTAATTTATGGCTAGAAGCTAGAAGAGTATACACTAAAATGTAACTAGAGGATTTATAAGCCATGATTTTCTTTAATTTTATGAATG
>Ga0256829_1001870_pt1 | contig 16478 bp, 17 predicted proteins | sample 131447metaG_FD_185979 | JGI IMG/M metagenome (GOLD analysis project Ga0256829, IMG submission 185979) | Hydrothermal vent microbial communities from Lau Basin, Pacific Ocean - 131-447 | ecosystem: Environmental > Aquatic > Marine > Hydrothermal vents | place: Pacific Ocean: Lau Basin | collected...
GTTTTAAAAACAGATTTTATTATATTGATACTTGGAGTAAAAGAAGTATTAAAAATATCATTTTTTGCAATAGCTAAAGTTGTGTTTTTTATTGTTTTTTCTTTTGATTTATAATTATTATACATATTTTCAGCAACTAACTGAATTTTATCTTTAAACTGTTTGGTTGTAAGATTTGTAAACATATATATAGAAGTATAAGTATTAATTACAATTATTACAAAAGCAAAAATAACAAAAGCAAATGTTAAATCAAATTTAAAATCATTTGAATTTCTCAATTTTATATCCAATTCCTCTTACATTTTTTATAAAATTTTCATTAAGTTTTAATCGAAGTTTTTTAACCTGTGTTCTTATTGTGTTATCACATATATCTTTCCCATCCCACACATAATCTCTAAAACTTTCAAATTCCACAACTTGACCTATATTTTTTATTAACACTTCCAAAAAATATTTTTCATTTTGCGTAAGTTCTACTTCTTCTTCCTTATAAAAAAGTCTGAGTTTATTTAAATCAAATTCATAATTTTCAGTTATTTTTATTTTATTTGTCTTTTTAAAAACAAGCCTTTTTATTCTAAGTTCAAGTTCTTCAAGCTCAAAAGGCTTTTTTATATAATCCGCTGCCCCTAAATCAAATGCTTCTTTTATATGCTCTATATCAGAATAAGCCGTTATAAAAATAACAGGAATATCTTTTGCATAATTTTTGAGTTCATCATAAAATTCATATCCACTCATTCCAGGCATATTTACATCAAGCAAAAAAATATCATAATGCTCTGGATAGATCTCTTCAAGTGCTTTTATAGGTGAATCAAAATAATCTACTCTGTTACCTTCAAATTCTAAATAATCTTTTATGGATTCTCCTATAAAATTATCGTCTTCAACTAAAAGTATCTTCATTTAAAACCTTTATATTTGGATGAAAAGCTTTTGTTGACAAAACAACACTAAAGCCTTTTTTTAATTTTTTCGCTTCTTCCTTTGAAATAACAACCTCAACAATATGAGAGCCTATTGAAACCAACGCTATATTAATTACATCCGCTTTAATTATATCTATAATTTTACCTATTAATGAAAATTTTTCACTTCCGCTGGTTTTTAGTAAAAGCTCTTTTGGAGAACCTTTTTTTATAATTTTTCCGTGTTTAAATTCTATCATAATATTTGCCAATTTATAAATTTCTTCGGGAGAATGTGAAACCATAATTGTAGTTAACTTAAATTCATTATGAAACATCATAATTTCATTTTGCAAATTTTCACGCATTTTTGTATCAAGGGCTGAAAAAGGCTCATCCAACAATAAAAGTTTAGGCTTTCTCATAAGCGCCCTACATAAAGCAACTCTTTGTTTTTGTCCTCCGCTTAGGGAATGGGGCATTCTGTTTTTTAAAGCATTTAATCCGCTTAGACTAAGAAGCTTCTCAGCAAATTTTTTATCATTATTTATATATAAAAGATTTTCTATTATATTCATATTCGGAAAAAGTGCAAAATCCTGAAACATAAATCCTATTTCCCTTTTTTGAGGAGGCAAAAATTTATTTTTATCAAGCCATTTTTCATTATCTACAATAATCTGCCCTTTTGCCTTTTCAAGACCTGCTATTATTCTAAGAAGAGTTGTTTTTCCACTTCCACTTGCTCCAAAAAGAGCTAAAAAAGATCCTTTCTTTAAAGTAAGCCCAACTTCTAACAACATATTTTCTTTAACACCTTTTAAAGGCTTTTTAATATCAATAAAAATCATATTTCCTCTTTTGTCTGTAATTTATGTAATAAACGGCAAATAAAACAAGAAAACTTATCATAAGTAAAATGGCACTGTAAATATGAGCTTTGTGATAATCAAGATTTTCAACATAATCATAAATAGCAACACTTGCAACTTCCGTTTTCCCAGGAATTGAACCCCCTACCATTAAAACAACACCAAATTCCCCTACTGTATGGGCAAAAGTTATGATAATAGCTGTCAATAAAGAAGGCTTGATATTTGGCAAAATTACTCTAAAAAGTGTGGTTAATTTACCTTTTCCACCAAGATAAGACGCTTCTATTATATTTTTATTTATACTCTCAAATCCGCTTTGAATAGGCTGAATCATAAAAGGAAAAGAATAAATACTACTAGCAACAACAAGCCCCGGAAATGAAAATACAAGCTTAACATTAAATAAATCACCGGCAATTTTACCAATAAAAGAATCAGGTGCCAAAAATACCAAAAGATAAAACCCAAGAACCGATGGAGGTAATACAATAGGCAAAGCCGTAAGAGATTCTAAAAAAGGTTTTATTTTTGATTTTGTAACAGATAAATACCATGCATAAGGAATGCCTATTATTAATAGGAAGAGTGTTACGATAAAAGCAAGTTTGAAAGATAATATAAAAGGGGTTAAATCAAGATTCATTAACTTTTCCTAAAATGGAAATATCGCTGGCTTTAAAAAATAAATAAGCTTTTTTTTCAAAATCTATATAATCTTTTAACATAATAATTTCCAGTTTTTCTCCATAAAAATCACATAAAACATTAGTTAAAATTTCTCCTTTTTCAAAGTTCTTTATTTCAACTTCTAAAACATTTTCAAAATTGCATTTATTTTTACTTAAAAAAAGTTTCGTAGGTTTTATTCCAAGATAAACTTCATCTCCTACTTTTAAATCTAAATTCATTTGTAAAATAAGCACTTTTATTAACTGGCCGTTTTTTTCAAATTCCAATAAATTTAAATTATCCACTGAAATTATATTTTTTAAAACTGCTGTTATTTTATTCATAACTTACATTGTATCCATATTTTTTAAGTACATTTCTAGCAGTTTTTGAAAATAAAAAATTATAAAATTTTCTTGCCGCTTTTTTGTTACTGAGCAAAACAACACCCTGATTTATCGGTGAATAAAATCTAGAATCTATTTTAGTATAATAAAATTTACCTAAATTTTTAATGTTTTTAGAATAAACCATAGAAGTGGAAACAATTCCCGCATTCGAATAATTTTTTACATACGATATTACTGCAGGGACTGTTTGAGCAAAAACAAGTTTATTTTTTATTTCCTTATAAATTTTTGCATTTTTAAAACTCTCAATTGCAGCTTTTCCGTAAGGAGTTGTCATAGGTTTTGAAATAGCTATGGAATTTGCATTTATTAAATCTTTTAAATTAAATTTCCTTTTTAAAGAGAATATACAAATAGAGCCTTTTGCGTAAATTTTTGGTTTACTTTTGGCAAATCCGTCTTTATAAAGTTTTAAAGGATATTTCATGTTCGCAGACAAAAAAATATCATAAGGGGCACCTCTTAAAATCTGAGCTGTCAGTTTACCACTGCTTGACAAAATAAGATTTATCTTTATATCAGGATAAAAGGAATTGAATTTTTTAATAATATGAGGCATCACATATGTCAAGTTTGCAGCACTTGCCACATACACAGTAGAAGCAAAAAGCCAAATCACACCAACTGTCAAAAGAATTATTTTTTTCATTTTATCTCCTCTGATAAGGTCCCGGGTTAAAAATTACTTACTCCTACTTATCAGAGAAAGGCTTCTTTCCAACCCAGGGAGGCTTAAATGTTTCCATTTAAACCCTATCGGTCAGTATTCCATAGCCAAGCCTTAGGAAAACTAACTCGAAACCTTTTTAAGAAAAATTATATCAAAAAATTTTTATTGTCAAATTTTATCAAACTAATTTAATCTTTTTTTCATAAGAGATTTAAGAATAATGTGACAAAAAAGTGCCAAAAATATAAATTTTTTTATTTTATCTACCATTTATGCTTAAAATAGTAGTATCATATTAGTGTAAATTAATCCTAAAAGGAGAAACAATGTCAATGAATAGAAGAGACTTTCTAAAAACAACAGCAGCTGTAGCAGCTGCAAGTGCTGCTGGAATTTCAATTCCAAGTGAAGCAAAAGCTGAGGCTGAAAATACAGAGCAAAGCTGGCAATGGGATAAAGCGGTATGCCGTTTTTGTGGAACGGGATGCGGTATTATGCTTGCAACAAAAGATGATAGGGTAGTAGCTGTAAAAGGTGACCCTTTAAACCCTGTAAATAGAGGTATTAACTGTATTAAAGGTTACTTTAATGCAAAAATTATGTATGGAGCTGATAGACTTACACAACCGCTTCTTAGAATGAATGAGAATGGTGAATTTGATAAACATGGGGAATTTAGACCTGTAAGCTGGAAAAGAGCATTTGATGAAATGGAAAGACAATTCAAAAAATACTATAATAAGTACGGACCAACTGCAATAGGAGTCTTCGGTTCAGGTCAATACACTATCGAAGAAGGTTATGCAGCTCTTAAACTAGTAAAAGCCGGATGGAGAAGTAATAATATTGACCCAAATGCAAGACACTGTATGGCAAGTGCGGTTGTCGGATTTTATCAAACATTCGGTATTGATGAACCAAGTGGATGTTATAATGATATTGAATTAACAGATACAGTTATAACATGGGGTGCGAATATGGCAGAAATGCATCCAATTCTTTGGGCAAGAGTAAGTGATTCAAAATTAAGCAATCCTGATAAATATAAAGTAGTTAACCTTTCTACTTATAGAAACAGATGTTCAAATCTTGCGGATATGGAAATAATATTTAGACCAAATACTGATTTGGCCATTTGGAACTATATTGCAAGAGAAATAGTAAAAAGAGATGCAGTAAACTGGGATTTTGTTAAAAAACATATCATTTTTGCAACTGGATTTCCTGATATTGGTTATGGTATGAGAAAACCAAGTGTTGCTAAAAAACTTGGATACTCTAATAAAGAGATGCAAACAATCGTAAAACAAGCTTCAAAAGTAGTAACACCTGAAGAAGCAGTTGCACTAAGTCCAATTGATAAATGGAAAGCCGGAGATGAAATGAAAATGAACCATGCCAATGGAAAAGGACCTTTCAAACATTGGCAAATAACTTTTGAAGAATTTAAAAAAGGAATTGAACCTTATACACTTGATTATGTAGCAAAAGTAGCAAAAGGTGATAAAGACGAATCGCTTGAAAGCTTCAAAGCAAAACTTAAAAAATTAGCAGACCTTTACTGCGATCCAAAAAGAAAAATAGTATCTTTCTGGACAATGGGCTTTAACCAACATGTTAGAGGAAGTTGGGTAAATGAACAATCTTATATGGTACATTTTCTTCTTGGAAAACAAGCAGAACCTGGTAATGGTGCATTTTCTCTTACAGGACAACCTAGTGCTTGTGGAACAGCTAGAGAAGTTGGGACATTTTGTCACAGACTTCCAGCAGATTTACTTGTAGCAATTCCTAAACACAGAAAAATGGCTGAAAGATTATGGAAAATCCCTCACGGAACAATTAATCCAAAAGTAGGTTTTCATTTTGTAAAAATGATGAGAGAACTTGAATCAGGTCATTTAAAATGGACATGGACTCAAGTAAATAACCCTTGGCAAGATACAGCAAATGCAAACCACTGGATAAAAGCAGCTAGAACAAAAGACAATTTCAATGTTGTCAGCGAATGTTATCCTGGAGTTAGTGCTAGGATAGCTGACCTTATTTTACCAATCGGTATGATTTATGAAAAATGGGGAGCTTATGGAAATGCAGAAAGAAGAACTCAACACTGGAGACAACAAGTAGAAGCCCCTGGCATTGCAATGCCTGATTTATGGACTATTGGTGAATTTGCAAAAAGATTTAAATTAAAAGAAGTATGGCACGAATGGACACTTCCTGATGGAACTGTTTTACCTGATATGTTAGAAAAAGCAAAAGCTATGGGTTATAGCCCAGAAGATACACTGTTTGATGTTCTTTTCAATAGACCTGAATATCACAAAAATTTCCCATGGCCAGATCCAATTGCAAAAAATCCTGGAACTGGAAAAATGCATCCAAACACAGTAGCTGCAGGAGACAGTAGAGAAATTATAGGAAGTGACGGAAAACCTTTTAAAGGATATGGATTCTTTATTCAAAAAGCTCTATGGGAAGAATATAGAAAATTCGGTATCGGCAGAGGACATGATTTAGCAGACTTTGATACATACCAAAGAGTAAGAGGTCTTAGATGGCCAGTAGTTAACGGACATGAAACAAAATGGAGATTTAATGTAAATTATGACCCATATGCAAGAAAATATGCAAAACCTGGTGAAAAATTTGCATTTTACGGACCTCTCCTTAAAGCAATTCCAAAAGGTGATTTAAAAGGTCCTAAAACACATAAAAAATATCCTCTTCCAAACAAAGCAAAAATTTTCTGGAGACCGTTTATGGTTCACCCTGAAGATCCTAAATATGACAAAGAGGGATATAATTTCTGGTTCTGTACAGGAAGAGTTCTTGAGCAATGGCATACAGGAACAATGACTATGAGAGTTCCTGAATTATATAGAGCAATGCCAGAAGCGCTTTGTTATATGAATCCAAAAGATGCAAAAGAACTTGGTCTACAAAGATTTGATTTAGTTACAGTAGAATCTAGAAGAGGTCAGGTAAAAGCAAGAGTGGAAACAAGAGGAAGAGACAAACCTCCTAGAGGATTAGTATTTATTCCATGGTTTGATGAAAAAATATTAGTAAATAAAGTCTGTCTTGATGCAACTTGTCCATTAAGTAAAGAAACAGATTACAAGAAATCAGCTGTTAAAATTTATAAAGCATAAGGGTAATTTTTGGAAAGAAGAGATTTTTTAAAAGGTGTGATTCAGCTCTCAGCCGCAGCTACGGCTGCAGGAGCTGTTGTTGCTGGATTTGCCGAAGAAAACAAAAAAAATCCATTAATGTTAAGACCTCCGGGAGCATTGCCTGAAGAAGAGTTTATAAAAACATGTATAAGATGTGGTTTATGCGTTGAAGCATGTAAAAACAGAGAAAATAAAATGGTATTAAACGGAAAAGAAATAGACACTCTTTTTCTTGCTGCACCAAAAGACGATGCTCCAATAGGAACACCTTTTTTTATTGCAAGAACAGGACCTTGCTTTATGTGTGGAGATATACCTTGTATGTATGCCTGTCCAACAGGAGCACTTACACCAAAAGAGTGTCAAAACGACAAAGGTAAAGTCGCAATAGATTATGCAAAAATGGGAGTGGCTGTAATAGACCCTAGCAGCTGTATTGCCTTTTGGGGATTACAGTGCACGGCTTGTTATAGAGCTTGTCCTGAAATGGATAAAGCTATAACAATTGAATGGAAACAAAATAAAAGAACAGGTGAACACGCTTACAGAATTCCTATAGTACATGAAGACTATTGCACAGGATGTGGAATGTGTGAAGAGGCCTGTGTAACCGAAAAAGCAGCTATTAAAATATTTCCTAGAGAAGTATTTTTAGGAAAAGTAAGCGATAGATATGTCAAAGGATGGAGCAAAAAAGACCAACAAAGAGTTAAAAATGCAAGTACAAAAACAACAACCAAAACTCCTTGGAGTGAAAAAAATCCTCTTAATAATCTAAATGAGGGGGTAAGTTGGCAATGAATAAAATAAAAAAATATAGATTCTTAATCCTAAGGCGTATTACACAAGTTTCCATTCTTTTTTTATATTTTGCAGCGAATGCATATGGCTGGAAAATATTAATAGGTAATTTAAGCTTTTCAAAGCTTTTTAACAAAATTCCTTTAACAGACCCTTATGCATTTTTACAAATGCTTTTTGCAGGAGCTGTTATAAGCAGTGATTTAATAGCGGGAGTTATTATAATTTTGCTTTTTTATGCAATAATTGGAGGAAGAGCATATTGTAGTTGGGTATGTCCTGTAAATTTAATTACAGATTTTGCAGCCTGGATTAGAAGAATAACTCACCATGAAAGAGATAACTTAATAAGTGCTATGAAAATTAGAAGATTCAGATATGCATTTATGATTGTAATGCTTATTTTTTCAGCAATTATAGGGGCGGCAGCTTTTGAATTTATAAGTCCTATTGGAATTTTTACAAGAGGTGTGGCTTTTACATTCGGATTTGGATGGGTGTGGCTTTTGACTATTTTTATTTTTGATGCTTTTGTACTTAAAAATGGATGGTGTGGTCATATATGCCCAGTTGGTGCTATGTATTCTCTTGTAGGCTCAAAAAGTTTAATAAGAGTTTACCATACAAAAGAAAATTGTACAAACTGCGGTAATTGTTTAACAATTTGCCCGGAATCCCAAGTATTAGCCCCAGTGATAAACAAAAAATCGGATTTTATCACAGGAATTGAATGTACAGAGTGCGGAAGATGTATTGAAGTATGTGAAGACAATGCTTTAAAATTTTCATTAAGAAACTACATAAAAGGAGAAACAAATGAAAAAATTAGTACTCATTAGTGCTGCAGCTACTCTTGTTTTGTTAACAGGATGTAATAACGCAACAGGTGTTAGCAATAACAATATAAGTAGCAAACCAGTAAAAGTAACAGGTATAAGAAAAGCCAGTTTAAATTCAGATTCTCAAAATCTTGCTATTGTAAAATATACAAGTACACCACCAGTCCCTGGAAAAGTTAAATTATTTAAAACATCTTATGTAACAGCACCTCCTATGATACCACACAGTATTGTAGGAATGACTCCTATTACTGTAAAGAGTAATATGTGCCTTAGCTGCCATTTACCTCAAAATGCAAAAGCCTTAGGTGTTACACCTATGCCAAAAGATCATTTTGTAGATAATTTTGATGGCAATAAACATGTAAGAAGAGTAGCTGGAAGCAGATATTTTTGTACAACATGCCACGACCGTCAGGCAAATCTTAATCCTGTAGTGGAAAACAAATTTGAATCAATGAAATCAAGTGTAGGATTAAAATGATAGACAAGAAAAAAAGAAATTTTTTTAGGAGAGCTTCTTCTCCTTTTAAATCTTTTTTATATCCTCCATATTTTAATAAAAAAGAAAATTTTTTAAATTGTATAGAATGCGAATCTAAAGAATGTAAAGATGCATGTCCTGAAAAGATAATTCATATAGAAAACGAAATACCCGTAATTAAATTTGGAATTAACGGATGTACATTTTGTGATGAGTGCGCTTCCGCTTGTCCCAATGATATTTTAAGCTTAGAATATAAAAAGAACAAAATAAATGCTGAAATGATAATAAATCCAAGTAAATGCATAGCATGGAATCAAACTGTATGTTTTTCCTGTCAGGATATATGTGAAGAAAATGCTATTATATATAAAGGAATGTTTAATCCAATTATTGATTTAGATAAATGCACAGCTTGCGGGTTTTGTCTAAGTGTATGTCCTACTTTTGCAATAGAAATAAAAGTTATTTAAAGGATAAAAATGAAAAAAATTATTATTTTATTAATTTCCGTTTTTGCATTTGCCATTACTACATTAAAACCCTATAAATTTTATAGGTATAGTTATTATATTTCAAAAGTAGCATATAACAAAGATTATTTAATTATAGGCCTTGAAAACGGTAAAATTTTAATAAACAATTTTAAAACAAATAAAAATATCACTAAAATTATATTACCTAAAATCACAAATGCTATGGGAGATCTTATTTCTATGCCTATTTACTCTCTTGATATTTCCCCTAACGGCAAAAATTTAATGATAATGGTAGAGGGAGAAAATGCCATTAGAAAAATTTTTATTTATAATTTTAAAACAAAAAAAATGAGACTTATTTACACAACAAAAAGACTTCTTATGAAAGCAAGATATACAAATAAAAATAATATATTTTTAGGCCTTTTAGGAGATGAAATTGAACTTTTAAATATTAAAAATAAAAAAATAGCTTATAAAAAACAGATAGGATATTATGTTTTTTCGACATATGCTCTTAATAAAACGAGAACAAAAGCTGTTATAGGAGATGAAAGTGGAGTTGCAAAAGTGGTAGATATAAAAAACGGTAAAAAACTTTTTGATCTAAAAGGCTACAATAAAAACCAGACTATTTCACTTGATTTTGTAAAAAATTATATAATAAACGGAAGCAGCGATAAACGCTTAGCCATTTATAATACTATTTCTAAAACTTCTATACTTACATTGACTGCAAAATTTTTACCTTATGCAGTTGCTATTTCCCCAAATCTTAAAGAATTTGCTTTTCAATATGATCAAAATAATGATATAATGGTAAAAACGATTAATAACCAACCTCTTTTTCTGTTAAAAGGGCATTCAATGCCTTTAATTAATATAAGATTTTTGAATAATAATAAAATAATTAGCTATTCAGCTGGTGAAATTATAATATGGAAATTAAAATAAAGGAAAAACAATGAATGTATCAAGTATAATAGTAAAAACTTTACCGAAAAATTACGACGCTGTATGGACGAACTTACAAGAGTGTGAAATTTGCGAAGTTCATTTTGGGGAAAAAGAAAAAGGTGTAATTATAATTACAATAGAAGGAGAATGTGTAGAAGAAGAGATTCAAAAACTAAAAAAAATAGAAGAGATGCCTTTTATCATAAGTGCAGATATGCATATGAGCTACTGTGAAGATGAAATAGATAAGATGAAAGAAAATATAGATATGAATAAAACTGTAAAAGAACTTAATACAGACAAACCTCTAGAAGAAATTCAATACTTCGGAAGCCTAAAAGGCAAATATTAATCTTTTTTTTTCATAAAAACCCAGTTTTTTGTTTAATTGGCACTTTTGAGACACTTTCATTTCTTATAATTCTTAAGAGAAAGACTCAAAAAAAGGAGTAGAAATGAAAAAAACATTAACAGCAGGTTTGAGTGTTGCTGCTATTGCTTCAGCGGCATTCGCAGGAAATTTAGACTCAAATCCAAACTATGTAAAACTTAAAAACTTTCATCCAAAAGGTGTGAGTAATAGTCAATGTTTAATGTGCCATAAAACTATGGATCCAGGTATCGTAGCTGATTGGGAGCATTCAAAACATGCAAAAGCTGGTGTAGGATGTGTTCAATGTCATGTTGTTCCAAAAGATTATCCTACTGCATTTAAAACGCATCCTTATCAAGGTGCTAATTGGACAGTTCAAATTGCAGTATCATCTGTAACTTGTGCAAAATGTCACGCAAAAGAAGTAAAAGAATTCTTAAACTCAGGTCATGCAAGAGCCGGTGTTCAATGGCTTGCAGGAAACGGTAGCAAACATGGTTACTTAATGAGCAAACTTGCATATAATTATGAAAGTTTAAAAGGAAACAATCCTTCACTTAATGGTGTTAGCGGTGCAAAAATGGACAAAGGGATAAGAACAGACGGTTCTGTATATAATGCAGAGCAAAAAACTCCAAGAATTGCTAATTTAAATGTAGCAAACACTTGTATTCAATGTCATGGTACTACAATCAAATTAAATAAAAATGGTGTTCCAGATGCAACAACATGGCCAAATGATGGTATGGCTTCTGTTTATCCAGATGGTGGTGTAAGTAGTTGTACAGCATGTCACAGCAGACATACATTCTCAGCTGCAGAAGCAAGACAGCCTGCTGCTTGCGAAAACTGTCACTTAGGACCTGATCATCCAGATAAAGAAATATTTGAATCAAGTGTTCATGGTCATATTTTTGAAACAAATCAACAATATTATAATTTTTCAACTGGAAAACAAATTCCTGATAAAACTTTAAGAGCTCCTACATGTTTTACTTGTCATATGAGTGGAATCAATGGTTTACATGCAACTCACAATGTTTCACTTAGACTTAAATGGAACTTATGGGCTCCAAAAAGTTTCCTAAGAACTGGCGGACATGAAACTGCTGGTTGGGCATTCTGGAATGGTGGAGGAAAAATAATAAATGGTAAAACCATAACAAGAGGTAATGCAAAAGCAGGTAACCCAAACGGACCTGAAGCTGCAAGAGCTCAAATGGAAAAAGTTTGTGCAACTTGTCATGAAGTAACCTTTATTAAAAATTATTTCCAAAGAGTAGATGCAGCAGTAAATGTATATAATCAATATAGAGCATTTGCAAACAAAATGATGAAAAACCTAAAAGCAAAAGGTTTAATTAGAGCTGATGTATGGAGTGATCCATTCTTTAAATTATATTACTATTTGTGGCATCATGAAGGAAGAAGATTTAGACAAGGTGCAGCAATGGGAAGTCCGGATTATGCTCATTGGCATGGTGTATTTGAAGTAATGCAAGATATCAGAGAAATGAATGATATCTACAATTACAGAATGAGAATGCTTAAAAAATATGGAAGTGCTAAAAAAGTTCTTGAAAACGAACCTCCAATGCCGGTTGTTACTCACGAATAATTTTTCAGCCCTTTTGGGCTTTTTTATTATCTATAAAATCCTCTGACACTTATAATTAACAATAAAAAGAAAAAGGAGAATTATTTTTTCCCATATTCTTTAGCTAATTTAGCTATATTGCTATCAGCTATACCTTTTGCAATATTAACCATCATAGGATTACCTTTTCCAGCTTTAAAGTCTTTAAGTTTAGCTTCTATTTGAGCTGGTGTTAAAGTGTTAAGTTTCCCAGCCATTCCACCATTATGACACATTGTGCAATTTGCTGCAAAAGCAAAAGCGCCTAAGCATACTACCGCTAATAATTTTTTCATATTAACTCCTTTTTAAAATTTTATAATTATATTATATCTAAATTTTGAATATTTACCAAATTTTATCTATTAATATTTTTTTTAATTTCCAGACAAAGTTCATAAGAATTTTTTATACAATCGTTAAAACTAACACCATTATAAGCATTTCCTGCAAGTATTACACCAATTTTCCTAGCTTCATTCATTATTTCTTTAACCAATTCTTGATGTCCTAAAGAATAATTCGGAATTGCATTTTTATGCACTTTTATCCAGGTAAATTTAGAATTTTTTGCTCCTGTCATCTTTTCAACATCTTTTTTTGCAATTTCAATAATTTCTTCTTCACTTAAATTTTTAATATCAGGATACCTTGCTCCACCTACCATAACTCTTATCGCATTACGGTTTGGGAAAATATATTTATCCATTAAAACACCAAGAGACTTCTCTTTTATACTTAAAATTCCAAAACCAACAGGCTCAATTTCATTATAATCAAAGCCTACAATAGCTACAGGATTATATTCTATTTTTGATAATAATTCACTCAGTTTCTTATGTTTTTTAACTATCTTAGCAGCTTCAAAAGCAGGCGTTGCTATAACAACTCTATCAAATTCTTTGAGCTCATCAATCTCTTTTATTTCTTTATTGATAAATGCAGCTTTTATTTTTGATTTTAATTTTTCTATAAACTCACTCATACCATATTCAAATGAATGGAGTTCTCCAGTTGGCTGGCCTCCTCTTTTTAGTTTCATCATACCTTTAAAAAGACTTCCATATTCACACTCTATTTTTTTAAGTTTAGGAAAAGCTGCATTCATTGATGTTTTCTCAGGTGTAGAAGCATAAATTCCTGCAAGCATAGGTATCATCATCTTCTTGGTAAATTCTTTTCCAAATCTTCTATCAGCAAATTCAGCCACACTCTCTTCTTCACATTTAGGTGTTACAAAAAACTCTTTTAAAATTCTCATTTTTGCACCAAAAGACATAATATCACTTTTCAAAAAATCAAATGGTTTTACAGGAAGAAAAATTAATTTATTGTCAAAAATAAATCTTTTTTTTGCATTTTCATTTGCTTTAACCGGTTTTATTCCTATAGCCTCACACAATTCTAATGTTTTTGGAGAATTGCTTAAAAATCCATTAACACCCTCTTCTAAAAGATACTTACCAACTTTCTTAGTATAAGCTTTTCCACCCCATTTTTCTTTTTCAAAAATAGTTATATCAAAATCATTTTGAAGATAATAAGCAAGACTTAAGCCACTTATTCCACCACCTACTATTGCTAATTTTTGCATACTTTCCTCCTATAAAATAAAATCCCTAAACCTAAAACAATCATAAAAGAGCTTAAAACCTGCCCCATTGTAAAATGCCCTAAAACAAATCCAAGCTGAACATCAGGCTGACGCCAAAACTCACATAAAAATCTAAAAAATCCATAAGTTATTAAATAAAGAGCTATTAACTCGCCTTTACATTTATAAAACTTTTTATAAAAAAAATAGATAATTAAAAAACTTAAAATACCTTCAAAAAAAGCCTCATAAATTCCAATAGGATGTCTTAATGCTCCATCTATATAAACGCCCCATGGGACATCTGTAATTCTTCCTACAATCCTTTCATTTAAAAAGTTACCAATTCTTCCAAAAACATAAGCAAGTGGAATAGCAAGAGCTGCTACATCTAAAATTTTCCAAAAATTAACTTTTTTAATATAACAAAAAACCAGCGTTGCTATTCCAAATCCAATAACAGCACCATGATAACTCATTCCGGAAATTCCAACAAATTTACCATTTACAAAAGGATTAAAAATCTCCCAAGGATGGAGAAGATAAAAAGTATTATCGCCTGGCATATAAAAAATAACATATCCAAGCCTTGCACCTAAAATAACCCCTATTTCAGCCCATACAAAATATTCATCAATTGTTTTTTTATTAAATCCAAATTTTTCCCCAAATTTAATCCCAAGTAAATATCCTACAATAAGAGCTGTAATATACATTAAGGCATACCAATGAACTTTAAATCCAAACAGTGAAAATGCCACTGGATTTATATGAGAATAAATATGCTGCCAAAAATCTATCAAATTATATCCTTTATATTAATTTTCACTCATCCACCAATCTACCCATTATTTTTTTCCTCTTTTTTAATTCTTTCCGCAATTAATTCAAGCGGATGTTTAAATAGTTTTTTATCTCCTACTTTATCTAAATGCTCGGTTATTTGCATTCTACACGCACTACACTCAGCACTAACATAATCTGCATCTACTCTTTTTATCATTTCGGCTTTAATAAGCCCTTCACGCCTTGCTAAATCAAATTTTTCACTCTGAATTGTAATACCACCAAATCCACAACAAACATCAGGGTCTTCCATTTCATTAATTGTATAATTCTTATTTATTAAGCTTCTTGGCTCTTTTCTAATATTAAAAACTTTACCAAAATGACAGGCATCGTGATAAGTGATTTTTTTATCTGACTTTTTCAGTTTACTTAATCTTTCTTCAAGATCTGTATATTTATAAAGCCACTCGGTTGTTCCGAAAATTTTAGCTTTTACTTTTTTGTGTCTTTCAACCATTTCAGGCATATAATATTTTATATACTCTTCATAATCTTTCTTAAGCATTGCCGTGCAGGTTGCTTCAGGGACTAAAATAGCTTCAACTTCATCTAAAAAACTCTCAAAATATTCTATATTTCTTTTAATAAGTTCTTCAGTAGTTTTAAAATCTCCCGTAAAATATGCCGGAGCCCCGCAACAAGCCTGCTTTTTTGGAATAAAAATATCAATATCTAAAAATTTTAAAATTTCAACTAAACTATCCCCTACCTCAACATAATTATAATTAGCTAAACACCCTATAAAAATAGCAACTTTTCTTTTACCACTGAGTTTTATATTTTCAGGATATTTTTTAAGAAATGTTTTTTTTCTAAACGCAGGAATTAATCTTCCTTTTTTTAGCATTGGGAGATTAAATTTACTTCTAATTGATTTTTTCTCTTCTTCTATTTTAAATCCGCAAGTTTGAAAATAAAAACCAAATTTAGAAACCAAATCATAAGCCCATCTGTTTTTAAGCAAAAAGAAAAAGCCCCTCTTCCACCATGCAATTCCAAATTTCTCAGCTACTTTATTTCTAGCATTTTCTATCATAAAATCAGTAGGAAGTGAATTAGGACAGACTTCTACACACTGATTACATAAAAAACAGCTCTCAACCGTATCTTTAAAATTTTTATCAATATCAATTTCTCCCTCTTCCACCGCTTTTAAAATATCTAAAAAACCCCTTGGAGATGTGGCTTCATCCGGATTTACTCTGTGAATTGTACATCCCGGAATACATTTTCCACATTTAATACACATATCACTTATTTCACTAAATTTAAACACATTTAGCCTTTTTTAATTGGAATTTATCAAAATAATTTTAAAAAGTAAAGTTACCCTTTTTTAAGAGTATTAAGTCTATCTGCTTTACTTCCGATAGAAGTTATCTGTATACCAAAATTTCCATCTACAATTACAACTTCACCTTCACCTATTTTTTTATCTTCTATTAAAATATCAAGAGGCTCACTTGCAAGCTGGTCAAGTTCTACCACACTTCCTATATCCATTGCAATTACATCTTTTAAAAGCATTATTTTACTTCCTATTCTAATTCTTATTTGAAGTTTTATATCCATAAGCATTTCAAGATTTTTAACTTCTTCTTTATGAATTTCAGTTTTATTGGATGAAGAGTTACTCTCTGTTTTAGAAGTAGTTTCTTCATTAAAAATAGATAAAAATTCATTATCAAAAAGAATAGAACATACACTTTTAATATCTTTTACTTTACAATCAAATGTTATAAGTTT
>Ga0256829_1001871_pt1 | contig 16471 bp, 14 predicted proteins | sample 131447metaG_FD_185979 | JGI IMG/M metagenome (GOLD analysis project Ga0256829, IMG submission 185979) | Hydrothermal vent microbial communities from Lau Basin, Pacific Ocean - 131-447 | ecosystem: Environmental > Aquatic > Marine > Hydrothermal vents | place: Pacific Ocean: Lau Basin | collected...
AAATATAATAATAACAATAAATAACAACAAGATAATTATGCCAGCAAAAAACATTGCCTTAGACGGTAAGCATAACACTAAAAACGCTATGGCGGCTTCAACCGTTTCGCATTTATTAAAAATTAGAAAACAAACTATTCGTGAAAGTTTAGAAAACTTTCAAGGTGTAGAGCATCGTTTAGAACAAGTACTTAAAATTAACAAAGTACAGTACATAAACGACTCTAAAGCAACCAATGTTAATGCAACTTATTTTGCATTAGAAAGTATGGATGCGCCTACAGTTTGGATTGTTGGTGGTGTTGATAAAGGAAATGATTACACCGAGTTGTTTTCGTTTGTAAACGAAAAAGTAAAAGCAATTATCTGTCTAGGTGTAGATAATGAAAAGTTAATGCAAAGCTTTGGCAATATGGTTGATGTTATTGTAGAAACTCAGTTTATGAGCGAAGCGGTAAAAATAGCCTACAAAATTGCTGAATCTGGGGATAATGTGTTGTTATCACCAGCATGTGCAAGCTTCGATTTATTTGAAAATTACGAAGATAGAGGAAGACAATTTAAAGAAGCGGTTAGAAACTTATAAAACTTTCTTTTAAAGAATAATGCAAAACGCAATACTAAATAACATTAAAGGAGATAAGCTGATTTGGGCTATTGTAGCACTATTGGCTATTTTTTCCTTTTTACCAGTGTATAGCGCTGCTAGTAATTTGGCATATGTTGGTGGTAGCGGTAATACATTTGCGTTTTTAGTAAAACATTTTATGCACTTGTTTTTAGGTTTTGCAATAATGTATGGCGTGCATAAATTGCCGTACCGTTACTTTAGAGGTTTGTCAATGGTCATGATGCCTTTAGTATTTGTGTTGCTTATTGTAACTATTTTACAAGGCACAACTATAGAAGGTGCAAATGCAAGTAGATGGATACGTATTCCCTTTGTAAATATGTCTTTTCAGACATCTACGTTGGCATCGGTTGTATTGATGGTTTATATCGCTAGGTATTTGTCTAAAATAAAAGATAAAAGTATCACTTTTAAAGAGTCTATTTTACCATTGTGGATTCCGTTATTTATTGTCTTGGCGTTAATATTACCATCAAACTTCTCAACAACAGCAATCATTTTTGTTATGTCAATGATGTTACTGTTTTTAGGTGGTTATCCAATACGTTATTTGTTGGCTATGGGAGCAGCTGGTTTAGTAGGATTAACGTTTTTTATCTTAATAGCAAAAGCATTTCCACAAGCTATGCCAAACCGTGTTGATACATGGATGAGTAGAGTAGAAAATTTTGCAAACGGTGAAGACACAGAAGAAGACTACCAAATAGAAAAAGCTAAAATAGCAATCGCTTCTGGTGGTGTTGTAGGATTGGGTTCTGGTAAAAGTATTCAGAAGAATTTTTTACCGCAATCTTCATCTGATTTCATCTTTGCAATAATTATTGAAGAATATGGTCTGATTGGTGGATTGTTTTTAATGGTGTTATACCTCTGGTTGTTATTTAGAATTGTCATAGTATCACAAAAAGCAGATACCATTTTTGGAAAATTAGTGGTGCTTGGTGTTGGTTTACCAATCATATTTCAAGCTATGATTAATATGGCGGTAGCGGTAGAGCTTTTCCCGGTAACGGGACAAACATTGCCATTAATTAGTAGTGGAGGAACAAGTATTTGGATGACTTGTATGGCAATAGGTATTATATTAAGTGTTAGCGCAAAGCGCGAAGAAATAAAAGAAAAAGAATCACAAGACGAAGGTGAAAATCCATTAGAAATTCTTTCGGAAACGATTTAAGGACAGTGAGTAAAAAAGATAAAACATATAAAATCATTCTAAGTGGCGGCGGTACTGGTGGGCACATATACCCAGCAGTAGCAATTGCTAATGAGCTTAAACAGCGTTATCCAGATGCTCAGTTTTTGTTTGTAGGCGCAAAAGACCGTATGGAAATGGAAAAAGTACCTCAAGCAGGATACGATATAAAAGGACTTTGGATTTCAGGTATACAAAGAAAATTAACACTTAAAAACCTTTCATTTCCTTTTAAATTGATTAGTAGTTTATGGAATGCTAAAAAAATTGTAAAGCAATTTAAACCAGATGTCGTTATAGGGACAGGCGGATTTGCTAGTGGACCATTATTACAAGTTGCTGCTTCAAAAGGAATACCTTGTTTAATACAAGAGCAAAACTCTTTTCCTGGTATAACTAATAAATTATTATCTAAAAAAGTAGATAAAATTTGTGTGGCTTACGATAATTTAGAACGTTTTTTTCCTGCCGATAAAATTATTAAAACAGGTAATCCTGTAAGACAAGACTTATTAGATATTCCTTGCAAAAGAGAAGAAGCTATTAAGTATTTTGATTTAGTTGAAGGTAAAAAGACACTTCTGGTTTTAGGAGGAAGTTTAGGAGCTAAAGCAATAAACGAACTTATAGAACGCGAGCTAGATTATCTGCAAACTTTAAACCTACAAATCATTTGGCAATGCGGTAAGCTGTATTACCAAACATACAAACTGTACGGTCATACAAAGCATGTACAAGTACATCAGTTTATAAATAATATGGACTATGCTTATGCAGCTGCAGATTTTATTATATCACGTGCAGGAGCAGGTTCTGTAAGTGAGTTATGTATCGTTGGTAAACCTGTAGTTTTTGTGCCTTCACCATACGTGGCAGAAGACCATCAAACTAAAAATGCAGATGCAATAGTTAGTAAAAATGCAGCGATGATGATTGCTCAAGAAGATTTAAAAGTAGACTTTAAAAACAAGTTTGGACAGTTAGTAGCTAACCCAGAAAAGCAAGAACAGTTTAGCAAAAACATTAAAAAATTAGCGTTAACAAACGCAACAAAAGATATAGTAGACGAAGTAGAAAAACTTCTAAATAAATAATGAATTTAAAAAATATACATAACATCTATTTTGTTGGCATCGGTGGTATCGGTATGTCAGCAATAGCACGTTTTTTTAAATCACAAAATAAAAATGTTGCAGGTTATGATAAGACACAAACTGAAATTACTAATAGTTTAGAAGTTCTTAATATTTCTGTTCATTTTGAAGACGAAATAGGGTGTATAGAAAATTCATTTTTAAATAAAGACGAAACTTTAGTTGTTTATACACCTGCAATACCAAAAGATCATAAGCAGTTAAATTATTTTAAATCTAATGGTTTTAAAGTTTTAAAACGCTCAGAAATTTTAGGGATTATTACAGAAAATACTTTTTGTTTAGCAGTTGCAGGTACGCACGGTAAAACAACAACAACAAGTATTTTAGGTCACTTGTTAAAATCTTGTGATGTTAAATTAACAGCGTTTTTAGGAGGAATAAGTGAAAATTATAACTCTAACTTAATTTTAAACGGAGATAAGGTGTCAGTTGTTGAAGCAGATGAATTTGATCGTTCGTTTTTAACTTTAAGTCCAGATATGGCTGCTGTTACTTCAATGGATGCAGATCATTTAGATATTTATGGTGATGCATCACAATTGCAAGAAACATTTAAGGATTTTACTAAAAAAATAAAACCGAACGGAAAGCTGTTTGTAAAAAATGGTTTACCAATTCAGGGAATAACTTATGGTATTGAAGATGGTTCAGATTATTCCATTCAAAATATAAAAATAGAAAACGGGACGTATGTATTTGATGTGCAAACACCAAATTCAACAATTAAAAATATAGAGTTTAACCTACCTGGTAGACATAATTTGTCAAACGCTTTAGTTGCTCTGGCGATGTCTGTAGAATATGGTCTCCCTGCCAAACAGCTCGCCAAAGCATTAGCATCTTACAAAGGTGTAAAGCGTAGATTTAGTTATCATATTAAAACCGATAAATTAGTGTATATAGATGATTATGCACATCACCCTGAAGAGATAAATGCTGTACACCAAGCGGTAAGAGAGATGTATCCAGAAAAGAAAGTTTTGGCAGTATTTCAGCCACATTTGTTTTCTAGAACACAAGATTTTGCAACACAATTTGCTAAAAGCTTATCACAGTTTGATCAAATTATATTGTTAGATATATATCCAGCAAGAGAGTTGCCAATAGAAGGTGTAACCTCAAGTTGGCTGTTAAGTTTGATAGAGAATAGTAATAAAAAATTAGTTAATAAAGAAGATCTAATATCACAAATAAAGCAAAGTAACGCCGATGTAATTTTAACTATTGGCGCAGGAGATATAGGAGCTCAAGTTTTAAAAATAAAAGAAGCACTTTTGGGAAATGAAAATTAATTGGAATTACATAAAAATGATAGTTCTGCTAATTTTAGTAGTGTTTTTGTATGCGTTTTCTTCAGCAAGAAATTCAAAACGTTTAGTATCTCAACCTAATATTCAATTTATAGGCAATAAAAACCTGTTTATCACCCAAGAAGCTGTTAGTAAATTGTTAATACAAAATCAACAAGGTGTTACAAATGTGCCTAAAGAAACTTTAGATTTGAATGGTTTAGAGTCGACGCTAAATAAAAACCCAATTATCGAGTTTGCAGAAGTTTACGTAAATGTAGAAGGTAAGTTAACAGCAAAGGTTAAACAAAAAACACCTATAGCTAGAGTTTTAGGTAATAATAGTTATTATATAGATAGTAATGGTGGTGTTATGCCGCTTTCAAAAAATTATACAGAACGTGTTCCTTTTGTAACAGGTTTTGTAGATAAAGATAATCTTAATACGGTTTATACAGTTGCAGATTACGTATTAAAGGATGAATTTTTAAAACAAAACGTGATAGAAATTCATCAAAATAAAAATAACAGCATAGACTTAAAATTAAGACAAACCAAATTTGTAGTGCATTTGGGGCAGATAAAACAATTAGAAAAAAAGATAAGTAATCTAAAAGCCTTTTACATAAAAGCTACAAAAGATAAAGTTTTAGATAAATACAGTAAAGTAAACTTGCAATTTGGCAACCAAGTTGTTTGTACAAAAGCATAAGTTATGGAGCAAAACATTGCAGTAGGGTTAGATATAGGAACTACTAAAATAGTAGCCATGATTGGTCGTAAAAACGAATATGGCAAAGTAGAAATTTTGGGTATAGGTAAATCCAAAAGCTTGGGTGTGCATCGTGGTGTTGTCAATAATATTACGCAAACCATACAATCTATACAAATAGCAATACAAGAAGCAGAAGCTGCAGCAGCTACAAAAATAGAAGGAGTAACTGTAGGTATAGCGGGACAGCATATTAGAAGTTTACAACATAGCGATTATATAACACGTCCAAATAGTGAGACTGTTATAGATGAAGATGATATAGAACGATTGATAAACCAAGTACATAAGTTGGTAATGCTTCCAGGAGAAGAAATAATCCATGTATTACCTCAAGAATATAAAGTTGACGGTCAAGCCGAAATCAAAGAACCAATAGGTATGTATGGAGGTAGATTAGAAGCTAACTTTCATGTAGTAGTAGGTCAAGTATCTTCTATAAGAAACATTGGTCGTTGTGTACAAAGTGCAGATTTAAATTTAGAAGGCATCACTTTAGAACCGTTAGCAAGTGCTAATGCAGTGTTAAGTCAAGAAGAAAAAGAAGCAGGAGTAGCTTTAATTGATATAGGAGGAGGAACAACAGATTTAGCAATATTTAGAGATGGTATAATCCGTCACACAGCAGTTATACCTTTTGGAGGAAACGTAATTACAGAAGATATAAAAGAAGGTTGCTCTATCATAGAAAAGCAAGCCGAACTGCTAAAAATAAAATTTGGTAGTGCTTGGCCAGGAGAGAATAAGGATAATGAAATTGTTTCAATACCAGGATTAAGAGGACGTGAGCCAAAAGAAATCACCCTTAAAAATCTATCAAAAATTATCCATGCACGTGTCGTAGAAATTATTGAGCAAGTATATGTCGAAATAAAAAACTACGGACACGAAGAACAAAAAAAGAAACTAATTGCAGGTATCGTTTTAACAGGTGGAGGCAGCCAATTAAAACATTTAAAGCAGTTAGTAGAATATATTACAGGTATGGATACCAGAATTGGTTATCCAAATGAGCATTTGGCTGGCGATAGCGACGACGTAATAACAAGTCCACTATTTGCAACAGCAGTAGGTTTAGTAATGGATGGTTTAAAACGTCAAGACCGTAAAAAAGCAGAAGCTATTATTGAAGAAGAAATTCAAGCGGTAAAAGAAGAAAACGAAGAAAAGCCTGAAGAAGAACAAATAGAAGTGCCAAAAAAACAACGTAAGTCGTTTCTAGATAAGTTAACAGAAAAAGTAAAAGACTTTTTAGATAACGCAGAATAAATAAAATGAATATACAGCGAAAGTACAGTTTCGCTATTAAATAAGAATTGATCCAGTAAAAATAGAATTTATGAGCAACAACGAATTCGAAAGCATAGCATTTGATTTACCAAAAAATCAATCTAACGTCATTAAAGTAATTGGTGTTGGTGGCGGTGGTAGTAATGCCATTAACCACATGTTTCAGCAAGGAATAAAAGGTGTAGACTTTGTAATTTGTAATACAGATGCACAAGCACTACAAAGTAGCGGTGTACCAAACAAAATTCAGTTAGGTGTTAATTTAACAGAAGGATTAGGTGCAGGAGCAAATCCAAACGTTGGAGAGCAAGCAGCTGTAGAAAGTTTTGAAGACATCCAAATGATGTTAGATACCAATACAAAAATGGTATTTATCACAGCCGGAATGGGCGGAGGAACAGGTACAGGAGCAGCACCAATCATTGCAAAAATGGCTAAAGACTTAGACATTTTAACAGTTGGGATTGTGACAATGCCATTTCAGTTTGAAGGAAAAATGCGTAATGAACAAGCTCAAATAGGTATAGAAAAATTACGTGCAGAGGTAGACTCGTTAGTAGTTATAAACAACAATAAATTACGTGAAGTTTACGGTAATTTAGGGTTTAAAGCAGGTTTTTCTAAAGCAGACGAGGTTTTAGCAACTGCAGCACGTGGTATAGCAGAAGTTATAACACATCACTATACACAAAACATTGACTTGCGTGATGCAAAAACGGTTTTAAGTAATAGTGGTACCGCAATTATGGGATCTGCAGCAGCTTCTGGTCAAAACCGTGCACACGAAGCTATTTCAAAAGCATTAGATTCGCCATTACTTAACGATAATAAAATCACAGGAGCCAAAAACGTATTGTTGCTTATCGTTTCTGGAGCTCAAGAAATTACTATTGATGAGATTGGAGAAATTAACGATCACATTCAAAATGAAGCAGGTCATGGCGCTAACATTATTATGGGTGTTGGTGAAGACGAAAGCTTAGAAGAGTCTATTGCAGTTACAGTAATTGCAACAGGATTTGATGTAGAACAGCAAAACGAAATTTCTAATACTGAAGCAAAAAAAGTAATTCATGCATTAGAAGACGATCAAAGTATGGAGCAAGATTTAAGCAGAGAACAACCAAATCCTGCTATAATCTTACCAAATATTGAGTTAGAAGAGAAGAAGGAAACGCCAGTTGTTAAGCATACTTTAGAAATAGAAGAAGAGGAAGAAGAAACCAAACAGTCATTATCTTCTTTTGAAATGGATCAAGTAAAAAAACAAACCATAGAAGAACGTGACTTAATACCTACAAGTGAGTTTATAAAAAATTTAGATGTAACTTATTACGAAGTAGATGTTAATCTAGACGAAAATCAAGAATTTAAGATTACCTCTACAGCAAAAAAAGAAACGCCAAAACCAATAGAAGCAGAGCAAAATAAACAGCAAACTATGCTTAGTTTTGATATGCCTATTTCTGAAAAGGAACCTACATCTGCTCCAGTTACAGAAGAAGACGAAGGTCCGATAGTTATGGATCTATCAGACAATGTAACCGATTTAGAAGTAAATGATTTTGTTGAGGTTATTCCTGTTACTGAAAATACAGAGACAGGAGAAAAACGTTACGCTTTAGATGATTACGAAATAAAAGAATCTGCTATAAATCCAAAACCGGAAGTAAAGCAAGAAGAAATTGTTTTAGAAAAGAAAACAGTTGAGACTGATGCAGAATCAAAAGAAATTCAACCAGATGTAGAAGTAGACCCAATGAATACGCCAATTTCAGAACTACTAAAAAGTAGAGCAGAAGAGCGTAGAAAAAAAATGAAGAATTTTAATTATAAATTTAACACCTCTAAAATTGATGATATAGAGAAAGTACCAGCTTACAAGCGTCAAGGATTAGAGTTAGAAGATAGACAACATTCTTCAGATACAAATATTTCTAGAACAACATTAGGTGTAGATGATAATGATGATATTCAATTAAGAAATAACAATTCATTCTTACACGATAATGTAGATTAAGATTTTTAATTAATTCATTAATTATAACTATAGCCCGAAAAGTGCCCTCAAGCTTTTCGGGTTTTGTTTTTTAATATTAATAGTCACTTTTTAGTATCTTCGTACTCTTAAAAAAACAAATTAAAATGAGCTTATCAGCAAAAGTAATGACAGCCTTAAAAGAGGCTATGAAAAGTAAAGATCAAACTGCTTTAACCGCTTTAAGAGCAGTAAAATCTGCTATTCTTTTGGCACAAACAGAAACAGGATCAAAAGAAGAGTTAACAGAAGAGCAAGAACTTAAATTATTACAAAAACAAGTTAAGCAACGTAAAGATAGCGCAGCTGTTTATATCGATCAAGGTAGAGAAGATTTGGCTGAGCCAGAGTTAGCAGAAGCTAAAGTTATCGAGCAGTTTTTACCAGAAGCAATGAGTGAAGATGAGGTAGCAAAAATTGTAGAAGATATTATTGCAAAAACTGGTGCAGATGGTATGAAAGATATGGGTAAAGTTATGGGTATAGCAAGTAAAGAACTAGCAGGTAGAGCAGATGGTAAAACCATTTCTAATATTGTTAAAGCTAAATTAGCATAACTAAAAAAGGCTGCGTAGCTCAATTGGATAGAGCACTGGATTTCGGCTCCAGCGGTTGTAGGTTCGACTCCTGTCGCAGTCACGAATTCATCAAAAAAGAAACCTGTTTAGTTAATGTTGTTGCAATTATTACTTCAAACAAAACAACAAGAAGAGTTAGAAAGACAACTAATTTATGAATATATCATACCAATTGGTGTTGTTTTAATTGCAATTTTTGTGATTTATAAAGTAGTTAGAGCGTTTCAGTTTTTTTATGCTTCTCGTTATAAAAAACCACTGTTTAATCATGTATATTTTAAACTTAAAAAGCTAACACCATTACAACTTTCTATTTTAAAAAACGAATATACTTTCTATAGAAAACTCTCACCAAAACATCAAGTGTATTTTGAGCATCGTGTAGCTACATTTTTAAAAGAAACTACTTTTATAGGAAAGCAAGAGCTGCAAGTTACAGAACAAATGAAGGTGATTATAGCTGCAACATCTTCACTGCTTAATTTTGGGTTTAGAAACTACAGGATTAAACTTCTTGATAAGGTTTTATTGTATCCTTCAGCTTTTTATTCTAAACTTAATGAAAACATGCATAAAGGTGAGTTTAACCCATCTTATAAAGCAATTGTATTGTCTTGGGAAGATGTTTTACACGGTTACTCTATAGACAACGATAATTTTAATGTGGCAATACATGAATTTGTACATGCAATGCATTTGGATTGTTTAAATCAAAAAGGACTTAAAGCAGCTATTTTTATTAATGGGTTTTCTGATATTGCACATTTTATAGAGACAAATGAAGATTATAAAAATCGTCTAATAGAATCTGAATATTTTAGAGATTATGCTTATACAAATCAATTTGAGTTTTTATCAGTCATTATAGAAACTTTTATTGAAACTCCAAGTGAGTTTAAAAGACAATTTCCTGAGTTGTATAGACTTGTAAAGCGTATGCTTAATTTCAATTTTGCTAATTATTAATTTACTGACTTTTATCATAATTTTTAAGGGTTTTAAATTTTAAATTTATTGTAGAATTTAAAGCCTTAAATGATGAAAAAAAGAACACCAATTTCAGAAATAATGACAAAAAATGTCATCTCGTTAAAAACTAATGATGACTTAGAAAAAGCAGAAAGCTTATTTAAAAAAAACAATATTAGACATATTCCAGTAGTATCAGGAAAAGAGATTGTTGGTATGTTAAGCTATACCGATTTATTACGTATTAGTTTTGCAGACGCAATAGATGATTATGCAGAAGACGTAGATACTGTAGTATATAATATGTTTACAATAGAACAGGTAATGGCTAAGAAATTGATTACAGTTTCTAGTGATACAACCATAAAAGAGGTTGCAGAAATTTTAGCAGAAAAAGAATTTCATGCCTTACCAGTAGTAGATAACGAAATTTTAGTTGGCATAGTAACCACTACTGATTTGATTAAATATCTAATTAATCAGTACTGAAATTTGTTTAAGGGTTAAAAATGATAAAGGCTACCAATTGGTAGCCTTTATTTATTATTTAAGAATTAGCTAAAGCTTTTAAATCTTTAATTGTTTCTGTTTGGTTGTCACTTTTAAAGACATAACTACCAGCTACCAATGCATCTGCACCTGCGTCTACTAATTGCTTTGCGTTTTTATTAGTTACACCACCGTCAATTTCAATCATAACGTTAGCGTTTTTATCTGTTATTAGTTGCTTTAACTGTTTTACTTTGTTGTATGTGTTTTCTATAAAACTTTGTCCTCCAAAACCAGGATTAACACTCATGATTAATACTAAATCAATATCGTTAATAATATCTTCTAAAACATTTATGTTGGTATGCGGATTTAGAGCAACACCAGCTTTCATCCCTTCTGCTTTAATAGCTTGAACTGTTCTATGTAAATGTGTACAAGCTTCATAATGTACCGTTAATATATCACTTCCTAAATCTGCAAATGTTTTAATATATCTATCAGGATCTACAATCATTAAGTGTACATCTATAGTTTTTTTAGCGTGTTTAGAAATTGTTTTTAATACCGGCATTCCGTAGGAAATGTTTGGTACAAAAACACCATCCATTATATCTATATGAAACCAATCGGCTTCACTAGAATTAACCATTTCTATATCACGTTGTAAGTTGCCAAAATCTGCTGCTAGCAATGATGGCGCAATTAGTTTTGAAGACATTTTTTTATTTTATTGTGTTGTTGTTTTGGCAAAAATAGGTATAATACCAAAAGCAACAAATATTTAGTTTTATCTTGCTATTAAAATCTCAAACTTTTTCATTAAAAATACGAGTTGTAGCTATGGCTATAACTGTGTTTTTAAATTTCAAATTTTTAAATTTTAATGACGCAATCTCTAATCTAAATATGTATTACATTTGATATAAAAAATGAACCCGAAGTAATCAGCTTCGGGTTCTTTCATCAATCAAAAAACGAACAGTTATGATTAACTGTTTGTTAGGGTAAAAAACGTACTTATTATCCTAAGTAAGTTTTTAATATTTTACTTCTAGACGTATGTTTTAATCTACGTATAGCTTTTTCTTTAATTTGTCTTACACGTTCTCTGGTAAGGTCAAAAGTTTCTCCAATTTCTTCTAATGTCATTGGATGTTGGTTACCTAAACCAAAGTAAAGTCTTATTACATCTGCTTCACGAGGTGTTAACGTTTCTAAAGCGCGTTCAATTTCTGTGCGTAAAGATTCGTGTAATAATTCTCTATCTGGGTTTGGTGATTCGCCAGAGTTTAATACATCATATAAGTTAGAATCTTCCCCTTCTACTAAAGGTGCATCCATACTTACGTGACGACCAGAGTTTTTCATAGACTCTTTAACATCATTAATAGTCATGTCTAACTCTTTTGCAATTTCTTCTGCACTTGGTGGACGCTCGTGTGCTTGCTCTAAAAATGCAAAGGTTTTATTAATCTTGTTAATAGAACCAATTTTGTTTAATGGTAAACGTACAATTCTAGATTGCTCTGCTAACGCTTGTAAAATAGATTGTCTAATCCACCATACAGCATAAGAGATAAATTTAAAACCACGAGTTTCGTCAAAACGTTGTGCAGCTTTGATAAGACCTAAGTTACCCTCGTTAATTAAATCTGGTAATGTTAAACCTTGGTTTTGATATTGTTTAGCAACCGATACAACAAAACGTAAGTTAGCTTTAGTTAATTTTTCTAATGCTACTTGGTCTCCTGCTTTAATACGTTGTGCTAACTCTACCTCTTCATCTGCAGTAATAAGGTCTACCTTACCAATTTCTTGAAGATACTTGTCTAAAGAAGCAGTTTCTCTGTTAGTAACCTGCTTCGTAATTTTAAGTTGTCTCATCTAAAAATAGAGTGATTTATTTAATGTGAATAATTTGCTATCAATAGTTGTACGTACAAATGTTTCTTTTTGTTACAAAAAAGTTTAATTTTTTTTAAAATTAACTTGTTCTTATGTGTCCGTCACCAAAGACGTAATATTTATTTGTTACTAATTGCTTTAGTCCTAATGGACCACGATGGTGTAACTTGTCTGTACTAATGGCAAGCTCTGCACCAACACCCATTTGTCCACCATCTGTAAATCGGGTAGAGGCATTATGGTATACAGCTGCACTATCTACTTGCTGCATAAATTTTTTAGCTAATTCTTTATTTTCTGTTATTATTGCTGCTGAGTGACCGCCAGAATATTTATTTATCATGTCGATAGCGTTATCTTCATTATTAACTTCGGCTAGCATAATTTTCATAGCTAAAAACTCTTCATACCAAACGTTGTTATCTTTTACTTGGGTTTCATTTGGAAGAATTTCACTTACATTTTCATCTACTAAAATATCGACACCAAGTTTGTGTAACATGGTTTCTAACTCTTGAATTTTCTTTTCGTATTCAGGAATATTCTTATCGATTAATACTTTATCAAGTGCGTTACATCCTGAAATTTTATCGGTTTTGGCATTAACAATTACTTTTACGGCTTTTAACCAATCTGCATCTTCTGCAACGTATAAAAAGTTGTTACCTCTTCCGCTAATTAATACGGCGCAAGTAGCATTGTCTTTAACAAATTTAATTAAGCGTTCTCCACCACGCGGTACAATTAAATCTATTTTTTCTGGTGGGTTTTTTAAGAAATCTTGAGTTTCTTCTCTTTTTAAATGTAATAATTTAATCCAATCTTTTGATAATCCATTCTCTTCTAAAGCTTGATGCCAGCATTTTTCTAAAATAATATTACTGTTCACAGCTTCTTTACCACCTTTTAATAAGATTTTATTATTGGCTTTAAAGGCTAATACAGCAGCTTCTATAGTTACATCTGGTCTAGACTCATAAATGATAAGAATAGTACCAAATGGTGCTGTTTTGTTGGTGACTTTAAGTCCGCTATCTAAAGTTAAATCAGAAATAGTTTGTCCAACAGGATCTTCTTGATCTCTAACTTCTTGTATGGCTTTTATCATACCATTAACCTTTGCATTATCAACAACTAAACGGTCGTATAATGCTTGGTCTTCTTTATCAAAAGCGTCTAAATCTTTTTTGTTTTCGGCTATAATTTGATGTCGTTCTTTATCAATAATAGTTATCATTGAATCTAGAACTTTATTTTTTATGTTTTTATCTAATAATTTCATTTTCAATTTTTTTTAGTGAATAAATTTTGTTCCTATTTCTTTATCGTCTACTATATCTACAATTACATTTTCTCTTTTACCATTGGCGATGTAAGTCGGAATGTCTTTTTTTGCAGTTCCCTTGGCTATTTTTAATTTTGAAGCCATACCACCACGTCCTTCGCCTTCTTTTTTACCAGAAGCTTTGACGTATTTTTCTACATTTTGATCAACAGTAACCTCTGTAATTTTTTCTGAATCTTCATCATCTGGATGACCGGTATATAATCCGTCTGTGTCAGATAAAATTATTAACCTATCTGCGTCTATTAATTCTGCAACTAAACTTGCTAACTCATCATTATCGGAGAACATAGACATACTTAAAGAAACGGCGTCATCCTCATTAGCAATAGGAGTTACACCTTCTGCCAATAAACCTTGATAACAGTTTATCATGTTCTCACGGTGTTTACCAGCATCAAAATCTCTTTTGGTTGCTAAAACTTGGGCACATCGCATCCCATAATCATGAAAAATACTATAATAATGACGCATTAAACGAGGTTGTCCTACAGAAGAATAAATTTGACGTCTTATAGCTTTATCTGTTGCTTTGATTTCGCCTAAGACTTCTTTTCCTGCAATTGCAGAACCAGATGAAACTAGTACAACGTCAATATTTCTTTCATTTAAAACAGAAATTTGTCTTACTAATTCTCTCAAAACCGGTCCTAAAATTCGGTTATCTTTATTTGTAAGAACGTTGGTTCCTACTTTTACTACAATTTTTTTAATATCGTCGTCCATTTTATTTGTCTTTACCTAATTCTACAGCTCTATCAAATGCAGCATATGCAGCATCTTGTATTAACTGTTTTACATTATTATCTTCCATACTATCTATTGCAGCTTGAGTTGTACCTCCTTTAGAAGCTACACGATCTATCCAGCCTTCTGGTGATAAATTGGATTGGTTAAACAGTTCTATTGCGCCTTCAAAAGTATTGCTTACTAAAATCTTAGAATCGTAATCTGAGAAGCCCATTTTTAATGCAGCTTCTAACATAGATTGCATAAAATAGAATACGTATGCTGGTCCGCTACCCGAAATACCAGTGGAAGCATCAATAAATTTTTCAGTATTAACATGGATAGAAGTACCTGTAGTGTCTAGTAGATTTCTAACCATGATTAACTCTACTTTGCTAACAGCGTCAGATTCTGTGTAAGACGTTACACCTTTACCAACTTTTGCTGGAAGGTTAGGCATTGCTCTTACAACTTTAATAGCGCCTAATTGTTCTTTAATTGTATCTATTGTTACACCAGCCATTAATGACACAATAATTTGCTGATTGTTAATTTTTGGCTTCATTTCTTTAAATAAATCCTCGCTATGATATGGCTTTACAGCTACAAAAACGATATCTGCTTTTGGTAAACAATCTTCTAAATTATCATAAACATCAAAATGAGGTTCTTTACTTAAAGTTTCGATCTTTTTTGGATCAGTATCAAATATTTTAAGATTGTGCTTACCTAAAAGTGGTGAGCTAGCCATACCTTCAGAGTATGTTAATCCCATATTTCCTGCTCCAATAACTAATACTTTCATGTTTTTTAAAGTGTTGGTTTTAAATATTATACACTTATTATTGCACAAGGACTGTACGGAACACCCGAAAAAAAGAATTAATTTTAAAAATTGTTATATATGAAACTTATCCTAGTAAAGTTTGAAGGTTTCTCAATTATTGAGTAAAATCCTTAGTGTATTTTGAAAAATTAATAAAATTAAAAACTGACATAGTGTCGCAAAAATGAGGTTTTGTCAGTTTAAATTATAGTCTGTGCCAATTAATTACTTTAATATTAACTAGCGTGTTAACCAACCAGGTTTTCTAGCTGTTGCTATTGCATAAGGAGTTATCCAGAACAATGCAAATGTGTACACAATGCTATATGTAAATGCCCAAAACCCTTGTAGTGATTTGTATCTAGTAAAAAAGAACAGTAATGAGAATGATGAAATTATTAAAATACTAAATAGAGTAGTACCTAAAAATAATAAAGGATGAACCATTACAAAAAATAGCATGAATAAGACAAATGGATAACTTAGAAGTAAATTAGAAAATTGACTGATAAATAATAGTCTTGCTCCTAGTTTATTGTTTTTTCTAAAATTAGTAAATACGTATTTAGACATTTCTAGATTTTCTCTTACATTACTTCTAGACCATCTTATAAACATTTTATATAGTCCAGGATATTCTTCTGGAACATTAGTGTAGGCAATAGCATTACGTTGAAATAGAACATTTTTTCCTTGTTTTAATATCATATTTGTTAAAGCTCTATCTTCACCAATATCAGATGGTTTTCCCATAAATTTTTGGTTAATCCACTGTTCTAAGCACGCTAATACTGCATCTTTTTTGTATGCTGCTAGCGCACCAGGTGTACATAATACGGTGTTTAAGTTGCTTTCTGCAGATCTTACAAACTCAAAACTCATTACAAAACTAACATCTAGCATTTTAGGGATAATTCCTTTTTTATTGTTTAGTACTCTAATATTTCCTGCTACAGCAGCACAATTTTTGTCTTTAGAAAATGGACTAACAAGGTTGCGCAATGTATCTTTAGTTACAATAGAGTCGCTATCAATTGTTACAAAAACGTCTCCTTTACCTAAATTGAAACCACGATATAGAGCATGCCTTTTTCCTTGGTTTTTTGGTTGCTTGAAAATTTCTAATTCATCTTTAAGCTCTTCTTTAGCTTTCTTAATCCATGACCAAGTATTGTCTAAGCTACCGTCATCTATAGCTATTAATTGTAGTTTGTTTTTTGGATAATCACTTTTTGAAATGCTTATTAATGTATCA
>Ga0256829_1001872_pt1 | contig 16465 bp, 19 predicted proteins | sample 131447metaG_FD_185979 | JGI IMG/M metagenome (GOLD analysis project Ga0256829, IMG submission 185979) | Hydrothermal vent microbial communities from Lau Basin, Pacific Ocean - 131-447 | ecosystem: Environmental > Aquatic > Marine > Hydrothermal vents | place: Pacific Ocean: Lau Basin | collected...
GGTGTGCGCTCGTAGCTCAGCTGGATAGAGCACTGGTTTGCGGTACCAGCGGTCACACGTTCGAATCGTGTCGGGCGCACCATACTTAAACTCCCTCAATAACGAACTTTCAAAGAAACTCAAAAATCAGAAAATAACTTAAGAATTAGATGGGACATACTTTGGGACATACTTTTGATTTATTAGGATAAAATTTGCATATTTTTGAAAACTTTAAGTATTTAATTAAAAACTCTAAATCTAAGGAAGATTTTGATATAGATTTTACATATAATGTATTATTGGATATCGATTCTGATGATTATGAAAAAATAAATTGTTTTATTGAACAAACATTAAATGTTTATCCTTTAATATTGAGCATGGCTGATAAGGGTTCAATAGAACAACAAAATAAATATTTAAAACAATTGTTTCTTAGGTATATCCAGGAACAAAGCTATGCCTTGGCTTTTAGTACTTTAATTATGAAAAATCCAATTTTTTTAAATAAGTTAGACTCACAATATAATAAGAAACTAGCAACTAAAAACCTTTACGAGCAACTAAAAAAAGATATTGCAAAATCTGATACCAACGGGATTATACAAAGCGAAGAAAGCAAAAAAAAATTAGCTGAGTATTTAGAAAAAGAAATATTACTTATAATGGAAAACATCTCTTTTAATTTTAATAAAGAAGCATATATAAAAAGTAAAAATATTTTTGAACTTCAAATAAAAGATATTTTTAACAAATTTACTGAAGCGCAAGAAAAAAATATAAGCATTGAAGAATTTTGGGATACTTATTAAAAAGTTGCTATGTTGCTTAAAGAGGAAAACTACCATACAATATTGGTTTTCTTGCCATATGAATCTTCATATAGCTTTAAATTTTAAATGCCGAACCATAAAGTCGAATTATTCCCTTTCTGTTTCCTCTTTTAAGTAATTATCCATAGCAACTCCTTTCATATCAATGATTATTAATATGGTCTTCCAGTGCTTTTTGCAACTGTAAAACCACCTCATTTAGCCTAATTAGTTCAGCGTAATACTTTTCAATGTTATGATTATACATTTTAATTGTATTAAAGAAAATAACCGACAATTCAAAAGAAAATAAATAGAGCTACGCTAATTATATCGCATTTATTTAATTGATAAAGTCCTTATTGTAGCTCACTACATCAACCATTACGACAATAAACTTTTATAAATTTAAAGTCGATGAAGCATGTTAACACAATCTAAATCAAAATAATCTTATATGAAAATCTATTTTTTAATTTCCTTATCATAAAATTGTAAACAAGAATACTTTAAGATTTTTTTTCTAGTTAAGTAAAAATTAAGAAATAATATAAGTCATATAATTCCACTGCGCTGATCAGCATTCTACGGAATTAAAACATTCTATAAGAGAACAAAAGGAGTTGATTATGAATCAAAACAACACTGATAATGTTATATCTAAACGTTGGCTTAATCCAATGGAATTGGAAGAAAGATATGGCTTATGTGAGAATACAATGTCAAAATATCGTATGCAAAAGAAAGTACCATATTCGAAAATTGGTACGAAAATAATTCGTTATGATAGTTTGAAAATTGATAAGTGGCTTGAAGATCATGAAGTTATTGGATTTGAAAATGCAGGTTGAAAAAATTACAAGAACGAACGAAGATGAGCGCCATGCTCTTGTTCGTTTATTTTCAAGATTATCGACAGACTTGCAAATTGAAATAATGTCAACCCATCGCAAATTGTTGTATAAATTGAAACAACAATATCAGGATGTTGAAATATCAACTTTGTCTTATTCTGCACTAATTATTACACTGCAACTTGATAAAGTTGATCGAGAGAAGCAGAAAAGGCTTAATGTATCGGATATGAGCCTGGATGAAATCCGTGATATAACTTCGAAAAGTGCAAAATTATTTTTGCAAAAACAATTTCGAACTCAGACAAAAAAAGAGTATTTGTTAGGTTATTGGGCAATTGTGCGCACTTTAAAGATTGATGAAAAAATGAGTTTTCGTCAAATAAAAGCTTATTTAAAAAAACATCATAGGTTTGAAGTTTCTTACAGCACAATTGCCAAGCTATGGAAGATTATTGAAAATAAAAAGGATGAAATAAATGGATGAAATGATTGAAAATTACAATGGTAACAACATTATCATTAGTGATGTAAGTCTCAATAACGATAAACATATTAAGTTGTTACGAGGCTTTGAAGTAGATGAAAGTGGCAAAAAAAAATATATGAGAAATGTTGTCATTATGGTTGAAGATGAATTTATCACAAGCAATGTGGCTGACACTATGATTTTTAAGGAAGAGCTAGCTTTGTTTAATTTTGGAGATAAGCAAAATAAATATTTGTTTCCAAGTTCAAGAACAATTGAACAGAAAAAGGCAAATAGTTTAGATTTGAAACTACGCGATGGTAAAGTTATTCATATTACTAGATCTGAAGCAAGGGCAATGATTGAATTGTGGAAAATGGCGTTCAAAACTTACACATTCTCAAGATTATTGGAGTTTGAAAAAGAACAAACATTAGAGACTTGGACTGTCGCCTTAGAAGCTAATGGATATTTGCAATTGAGTGAATAGAATATGTATATTGCTATAATAGTAATTCTTATTTTTGCATTAATTATCTATTATACCAGTAAAATTGGTGTAGATGATGAGCAAGAAATAGAGCCTGAAAATTGTATACAAGATCGAGTTCCTCAACCTGAAACATCTAAAGAAGTTGTTTTGTATTTCAACACAGATATGGTAAAGTTTGCTTTTTATCATGTTCATGTTTTATTAAATTATCAATCAAGAAAATTTTACAAAAAAGTAGTGGTTGACAAGCTATTTCTTGACGAACCATTTCATACAACTTTCATACAACTTTTACAAATTTACGACCATACTGAGTCGTGGATTAAAAGTCAAAAAACGAAAGAAATTAAGTTGAAAATCAGAACAAAAAATGGAAGTTTTCAAGAGGGAACTTCTTTTAAAGTTTATTCAATTTCTGAAATAATTTTTGATTTTCTAGGTAATATTCTAGAGCATTTTGATAACAATAGATACTCAAAAAATGATCAAAAAAATGTCATATTGGCAGCTTTAGCCTGGAAACTAGATCTTGTAATGGAGCTAAAATATCTTTGTGAAAAAGATTTAAATTGCATAGAAAGAAGAGAGTGTTTGGGCAATAAAATTTTAAAACATCATGAAAAAAATCATGATGTTTTTCAAATCCTGCGTATGTTAGAAGCGAGACATGAAAAGTTATTGTTTGTGTTTGAAGCATATGAGAAAGCATTGAAATGGCAACGAGAATATCCTTATGTGCAAAAAGATAAGGAACAGCACAAAAATATACACTTAGAAAATTTAGTGACCAAAAATTCAAAAAAACTGATTTCTCTGGATGCTTTTTAGTGTGTATTATTATGTGTATAACTTGTGTATTTTCTTGTTTACACTTAACAATTCTTCTAGTGCTGCAAAAGCCTATGATTAAGGCTTTTGCAATAATTCTTTTCAAAAATAGAAACTTGAAAAAACATCTGCAACATACTCAAAAAATACTTTACCTTAATTACACAATAAATCATGTTATAGTTTGATATTAAATTTTTAGGACAACAATGAAATTTATAGTTGGAGCCCAGATAACTTACGAGTTATCGTACCATCTCAACCAAAAGAGCCAAGTTTCAGCATCTTGAAAAAATAGCAGATTGACTTAACAATTTTGCCGAAAATGGCGGCTTAAACCATTTAAAATTTAAAGAAGGAAATGATAGAAAATTATGCGTGGTAGTGTCTATTATCAAACAGCAGAATTAACAAAAATTATTTTTCAAAAAGGTGCAAAAAAAGAAGATAAAATTGATCCGCAACATTCGCATTATCAAAAAATCTCAAGTTACAATACGATGAAAAGTTATCGTGATGTATGGAATAATTTCTTTAACTATTTAAGAGAACATTGGCTTATAAAAGATTGCGAAAAAATCACTTCAGAATATATTCTTGCATATATAGATTATAAAGTTGAATACTATCCATCAAAGCAATATTTGCAAAAAATAATTTCCGCACTTGGTAAGTTGGAAATAGCATTAAATCACTATTCAAAAACAAAATATGACGTTCCAATTGTATATGATTTTAGCATAAGAAACTCATTGCTAAGTGAAGCTATAAATTTAAAATTAGTTGCAGATAATTATCATAATCGAACATATGAAAATCCTGTAGAGTTAATTGAAAATTTATCAAATCCAAAACACAAAATTGCTGCAAAAATAGAACTAGAAGGTGGTGCAAGAATTGAAGCTTGTACTTTGATAAAAAAAGAACAATTATTAGGTTTGACAATTGATGAAATAATAAAAACTAAAAAGGGAAAAATTCATACTAAAGAAAAAGGTGGAAAAGTTGGAGATGTATTTATTGCCGTAACAACTTATGAATCTTTACAGCAAGAAATAGAAAAAAATGGTGTTTTTAAAATCAATCGAGCGAACTATATGAAAGATATTCGATACACGGCAAAAAAATTAAATATAGTACCAGAAGGTAGCCATGGTTTACGCTGGAATTTTGCGAAGAATAGATTGTTTGAATATGCTAATGCTGGTTATACATATGAACAGTCGCTACTTCTTGTAAGTAAAGAAATGAAACACAATCGTGCATCAATTACTGAACACTATATTGGTGGTTAATTAAATTTACTGTAAAAATCAATGAAGATTAGTTTAAAAATTTAAGTTTCAAAGCTCTTTTTTTTAATAAATCTACCCCATTAGAACTTATGAGAATTAAAAAATACTCTATCAGAATTGAAAAATTAAAGCTAAAAAATCAGGCATAGAATTTACCAAAAATCTTATAATACATGCATACAAATTACTGTGTGCAGGGAGCCAAACTTGCATGTATAGGATTCTTTTTTGAATCCTTGCACAGAGTAATTTAACGGCTAAGGTTTGGCTCCCTCTAGCTTTTTATTCTAAATAAATTTGCTAAAAAGATGTGTACGATTTTTTACAACAAAATGAACTGACTAAAACATTAAATCGCTTTAAGAAAATAAGATTATACCACAAGCATGGATATAATAATTTACTGCCTATAAGCACATTCAAAAAATATGATAAAAATTATCAGCAAATATTTTTGAATACAAATTTCCATTTTAATGCAATCATCATGGATATTGACGATGAGGAACTAATTACAGAGTGGAATGCAAAAGGTTTGCCGACTCCTACTATACAAACTCTTAATAAAAAGAATAATAAAGCTCATCTCGTTTGGCTGTTAAATACTCCTGTATATAAACAACACAAACATGCTGTCGCATATTACAAGGCAATAGTTAATAATATTAAAAAACTTATAGGGGCTGATCCAGCATATCAAAATCATCAAACTAAGAATTTCCTCAACACTGAATTATTTAGAGTGACATATAATGATGTTGCATATGACCTTGGTGATTTTAGAGAATTTATTTCTGCTGGTATTATTGCAGAAAAAGAGTATGATGAATTTGACTATCTTGTTGCCGATAGTCGACATATCCATCTATTTGAACTACTCAGACGCTATGGTTATGGCATCGCAAAAGATTCTGATTTACTTGATAAACTAAGACAAAGGGCAGAAGCTATCAATCAGGGATTTAACAAGCCTATTAAAGTCAAATACATAGTTAAGTCTGTTTATGAATTTTGCGAGAAAAATAAAAATAACTTTAGAAATAAAAATGCTCCTCGTCCGATGAAAAATAAAAAAATACGGAACTTATCTCCATCAGAGTATGCTGCTGAAGTCAAGAAGCGTCAAAGTAAATCAGCTGAGCGAACATCCACTATTAAAAAAATCAAAACATCTGCAAAAATAAAAATTGCACTCAATATTCTCATCCGACACAAAGAAGAGTTGAGTATTCAAAACATAGCACATCAAGCAAAAATTTCACCTTCAACGGTTAGAAGATATCTGAAAATTGTACGAATTTTTACTCAAAAAACCAAAGGTTTCATTCGCTCTATAAGATTAATAGTGCAGAGAGCAAAGCGAATCTGCACAAGGAACAATGACTATAAGTGCTACTGTGAACCTTACCAAAAAAACATTTTTCAGAAATTTTTAGAATAGAAATTACAAATTGGCTATAATTAACAACATAATAATTTATAAGATATGATTGAACAACAGTTTTCACAAGATTTAGAGAAAAAACTATAAATATCGAGATAAACTAATGCATCTATTAGTTAAGATTTAAAGGCTTCTTGTAATGCTGCGTGGTAAAAAAATAATAAGGTTGAATAATGGCACTACCAATTAATATTAATGAACTTATCCATGGCTCAACGGTAGAATGGGAACGCATCGAATTTAAAGAAGGATGGAATCCTGAAATTATTCTCCATACTATTTGTGCTTTTGCCAATGATGTAAATAACTGGGGCGGTGGATATCTTGTTATAGGGATAGAAGAAAACAATGGTAAAGCAATCCTTCCGCCTAAGGGAATAGAAGTAGATAAACTAGATAAGATGCAAAAAGATTTACATCAGTTGTGCCATAAAATTTCACCTACTTATTTTCCTGTAGTTGCACCATATGTAATAGAGGGTAAACACATTTTAGTTGTCTGGGTACCAGGTGGTGAGACTCGTCCTTATAGGACACCAAAGAATCTCGTAAAGAATGCCCCTATGTATTATTATATTCGTCGCATGTCTTCTACGGCAAAAGCAAATGAACAAGAGGAACAGCAGCTTATTCAGTTAGCAGCAAAAATACCATTTGATGATAGAATTAATCATCATGCAAGTATAAATGATTTATCTTTAGCCCAAATTCGTATGTTTTTACAAGATGTCAAAAGTGATTTGTTTGAGAGTGCTGGTGTAATGCCTTTTGAAGAGTTAGTTCGTTCTATGCATATAGCTCGTGGAGCAACAGAATTTCTACGACCTGTAAATGCTGGATTATTATTTTTTAGTGAGAAACCTGAAGAATATTTTCCTTATTCATGGATAGAGATAAATATTTATCATGATGATATTGGTGATAGTTTTACCGAAAAAGTGTTTAAAGGTCCAGTTCATCAGCAATTACGAAGTGCTTTGGCATATATACGAACCAATATTATTCAAGAGCATGTTCAAAAAATAGAGGGACAAGCAGAAGCAGTTCGTTATTATAACTACCCTTATTCAGCGATAGAAGAGGCATTAGCTAATGCTGTTTATCATAAGAATTATGAGTTACGAGAGCCCATAGAGATTAATGTCAGATTAGATCAGATTGAGATACTTTCTCATGCGGGACCTATGCCACCACTAACCAAAGATGATCTAAAAAAAGAGCGTGTTATTTCAAGGAAATATCTTAATCGTCGCATAGGTGATTTCCTACGAGAACTACATTTGACTGAGGGTAAGGGTACAGGGCTACCAAAAATTCGTAGAGCATTAAGAAATAATGGTTCACCAGAGCCAATTTTTGAAACTGATGATGAGAGAAGCTATTTTTTAACTATTTTTAAACCAAGAGTTTTTGAATCATTTTTAGTTACAGAAGATGGAAATTCTTCGGTAACTGCGAAGAGCGAAAAACTTGTAGTTATAGAAAAAGGGACTAAGTTGGGACTAAGTGAGGACCAAGTTCGATTACTTTTTGAATGTCGTGAGCCTAAGGGGATTGTAGAGCTTATGCATTTGGCAGGAAGATCAAATCGTACTAAGTTTAGGGATCAAGTTATTAAGCCCCTTATAGCACAAGGCTATCTTGAACGAACTATACCAGAGAAACCAACAAGCAGTAAACAAAAGTATAAAACCACAGCTACTGCTCTTGAGATGTTAAAGTAGGGAGAATAATTAATGAAGATTAAGTAGAAAAAAACTAAGAAAGTGAAAGACTCTCTTACATCCTGTCTTCATAAAACCACTAAATAAATTTCGCCAAACTAATTTTACACAATGCACTAACACTAATTCCAAGCTCTTTTGCAGCAGATTCTATTTTGGCTTTTTCATCTTTTGTGACATTGATAAAAATCTGCTCGCTTGCTTTTTCACTGGCATCCTTTTTAGGTCTGCCACCCTTGTTTTTTTTAGCTTTGCTCATATCGGCTGATTTTATAAAACTTGTCTCTTTCTCGGTAATATCTAAATCATCCAACTCTTTAATATTTGCCATATTGATCCTTGTAAAATACTAGTATTAAACTAATTATTTAATAGTTTATAAATCTCTTTTGTAAACTCTTTTATCTCTTCTTGAGCTTGACCTTTTTTGTTGTACTCTTTCACTGTGAGTCCATCACCATAGCTGTTTTTATAGTCGGCTCTGGAGTATAATGTAGTATTCAGAAGATTGAAATAGTTTGGTTTTTCTTTGATATAGTCTTTTAAATCTTTGAGCTTTGATTTGGATCTGCTGTCAACATTATTGAGAAGAACATTTGTTTTTATTTTTACATCCAATGCTTCACTTGCATCTTTAAGTATTTTTCTAAATTTTTGCAGTCCAAATATCTCTATTTGAGAAATCCCTACAGGAGTAATAATTATATCTGCTTTAATGAGTGCTGTTCTATTAATGTCACTATCATATCCACCACTATCAATTATGAGAAGATTGCTTTTATCAGCTTTATAATGACTCAAAAACTCACCTAAATTTATATCATGTTGCGTGACACATTTAATTGTTGAAAGTTTTTCACTCATTCTAAGCTGATTAAAAAGAATAGCAGAGTGTTGAGAGTCAAGATCGAGCATAGCTATATCTTTATATCTCTTTTGAATCTGGTATGCAAAATTAATGGCGACGGTACTTTTACCAACTCCACCTTTTTGATGAGAGAATAATACTATCATAAGAACTCCTTTAATTGGAGTATTATAATAGTTTTATACTTGTGTAATACTTATTTGATATCTAAAATTTTGATCAATAACTAAACTATATTCTATTTGATAATATAATGTTCAGGTCTTAATTAAAAACTATATGGACATAATATGGCGCTATACTAGGATACAATGATATTGATATTTAAAAAAAAGGAAAGACTGCAATGCAAAAATACATCTTCACTATACTCTTATTATTAGCATCAATCATAAATGCAAGAGAAAATTTAGTTGTGACACAAAAGGTTCAACTCACATTGGATAGTTCACTACAAAAACAAGTAAAAGCTATGACACTTGAGAAGAAAGAGAAATTAAGAGCCAAAGATATTAGCATTGCAATAATGGATTCTCACACAGGAGAGTTACTGAGTTTGACTGGTTCAGACTGTAACACGATAAAAGAGTTTCCAAAGAACTCTATAGCCAGTTTTACTTATGAGCCTGGATTTGTAATGGCACCGTTTATTTTTTCTTTAGCTTTAGAGAAGCACCTGATTACTCCATATGATCTTATCAATGGACATCAAGGGCGCTATCAGTTTCAAGGAAGAACAATTATTGATCCTCATAAGTTTGATTATCTCAGTGCTGCAAATGTTATTGTCTACTCTTCTAGTATAGGTATGACACAAATAGCACAGAATCTTACAGGCAAAGATTATTATAATGGGCTTGTTTCGTTTGGATTTTCACAGCAATCTACACCTGATTTTACTAATGAGAATATCGGTTATATTCCTAATGCCAATCAATTAACAAAAGCAATCTATAAGGCAACGGCTTCTTATGGTTATGGAGTAAAAGTGAATCTGCTACAGCTTTTAAAGGCATACAATCTCTTCAATAATAATGGTAAACTTGTTGCACCTCACATTGTTGCAGACAAAATTTTGCAATCTGAATCAAGAAAAATACTAAGTGATAAAACAGTACAGGATATGAGAAAAATCTTGATTGAAACAGTAGAAAAAGGAACTGGAATCTATGCCAAAACAAAAGGCGTAGAGATAGGCGGTAAAACCGGAACAGCACATGTTGTTGAGAACGGAAAATATGTGAAAAAATACAATTGCTCTTTTGTAGGTTTTGTGAATGGTGTTGAACATAAATATACTATTGCTGTACTGGTGCAGCAGCCTAAAATGAGCACATATGCTTCTAAGACTGCTGCTGTAGTGTTTAAAAAAGCAGTGGATATCTTATTTGAAGATGGTTTATTAAAACATCGAAAGAGTGAAAAATAAGATTCTCAGAAAACACTCCAAAAATCTTAATATCTTTAAAAGTACCTAATTACCAACATAAGTTCCATTTGGAGTCATAGTTGATTGACTTCCGCTTACAAAGCTGCCATCAGGTGCCATCGTATAACTATTGCCAGACACATAGTTACCATTAGGTGTCATTGTGTACCCATCAGCAAAGCTGGCCGTATTAAGTGCTATCATTACTACCAATGTAACCAATATAATTTTTTTCCTTTTTTGAGGACTTAATAGCAAATAACTATTAATCCATATTTCAAGATATTTATCCTAATGTTTAGGATAAACAGTAGCAGTTATTGTAGTTTTATATACAGTTCCGACAAGTGCATAAGTCCACGATTCTTTGATTTTTACATCAGTAATAAACCCGCCGTTTGCCTGTGCTTTTAAAAGAGTATAGGCTCTTTCTTGCCTATCATTGATATCTATTGGTATAAATAACAACAATTGAAATCCACTGGCTGAAGCACTTATCGTCCTTGCCTTCTCTTTTTCTATTGTATAATTTTTTGGCGGTACATTTTTAATAGCTACTGGTTTTCCGGCACAGCCAACAAATATTAAAGTACTTATTCCAACTACTGCGATACCAAGTATTTTTTTTGCGTAATTCATTATTTGATCTCCTTAATTGCATCACCTGTAATGGTTACATTTCTACTTGTTCCAATTAACCACCAAAACCAATCTTCTTGATAGGTTACATTAATAAGTCCAGTGGCACCTGGTACACTCTCAATTGCATTGTTGTATGCCCGCTCTGTTCTTGAATTTAGCCCCATCGGTATAAAATTGTATGCAGTGGCAAGTACTCCTAAAGCTCCACTTCCGGTTCCTTTTGCTTTATCAAGTATTTTATACTTTTGTGGTGGTTTTTTGGCAATGGTTACATTGTGTGATGAACATCCAGACAGCAATAAAATTGAAGATATTGCAATAGTGGATAAGACTATTTTTCTCATTTGTTTCCCCTAGTATTAAGATGCAACATTGTATTTTTAATACTAGACATATTTTGTCAATTAAATATTTTTTGTATTTTTGGGGATTATGGTTACTATCGTATTTTGACAATAAACAGCTCTATAGTTCTCAAAACCTGGAATTACAAACTGTTTTTTGTGACCTGTCGGAACGACATCTTTTAATAATTTTTCAAGAAATCTTACTGCAAAATCAACATCTATACATGTATAAGTCTTTTTTGACATAACTCTTTCTAAAAACCTTTGTGCTGCGTGAATTGATATTTTCATTACTTGTTCCTCTTTTTAAATTATACATATTGTACTAAGATAGATGGACATATTTTGTACTTTTATATAAATTGTTGTAAATGCATTTGTAATATCTAAAATTTTAATCTATAGTCAAAATACGACCACAACTTTTTTTATAATTTTGCCAACTCAACAAAAAAAAAGGGAAAAGATGGATGAAAAACAGCAGGCATTGGAGCTGATCAAAAGTTCTTTTTTGGCTACAGATGAGTATATTTATCAAGATGCAGTAAAAAACAATACCTTTTTTCGCTATGATTTATGGCGTGAGAGGTACTACACCTATCTTGAAGTTGTAGATCTCTATAAAATAAAAAAGCTTGATTTGAGTATGCTTGATATATGTTATCTTCTTCCTGAATTTGGCTACCTGAGTACTTTGGAGGAGTTCAATATAAGTGGAAACTACATCCCAGAACTTCCAGATAGTTTATGGAATCTCCATAATCTTAAATATCTCTATCTTGGTTCTGCTGTTTTTGGAGGCAACCCTTTTAAAGAGCTCTCTCCAAAAATAAAACATCTCAAAAACTTAGAGATACTCGATATATCGCTGTGCAATAATCTCACCACACTCCCCAAAGAGCTGCTTGAACTTGACAATCTGCTATATCTTCGTTTGTCACAAGAGAATCTTTATAGATCAGATATTGTTCAAACTCTAAAGAACGAAACAGAGTGCTGCGTCCTCTTAGAAGAGACACTGCCGCCCATTGAACAAATACTTGGATCAATTGATGAGTAAAGCTCAATTTAGAGTAACTGACAAACCGGTCTATTTTTCCGATGCACTTGAGGCACAAGAGTATGCAAAAAATAATCCGGGATGCACTATTACTAGAGCAGATGTAAACGAATATCCTGTAATGGAGCATACACCACAATCTATATTGCAACATCTCAACAAATCTATCATCGCACAAGATGATGCAAAAAAAGAGATCGCACTTACGCTCTACTATCATACTCTCAAATCAAAATATCAAAATTCCACACAAATCCAATTAGGTGCTCCCATTATGCTCATCGGTCCAACGGGTTCTGGAAAAACTTTTATTGTGCAAGAGGCTTGCGCATTTTTGAATGTGCTTTTTATCCATGTTGATACATCAAGTATGGTAAGTGAAGGGATAGTGGGATACAATATCGGTAAACTTGCAGCTGATATTGTAAAAAAAGCAGATTTTGATATGCAAAAAGCAGAACATTGTGTAGTATTTCTTGATGAGATGGACAAGCTGTTTCATCCTGATGATGACGAATACGGCTCAGAGGTGTCTCACCAGCTTTTGCGTTTTATAGAGGGAACTACTGTCAATATACCCAAACAAGATAGCGGCACGGATCAAGAGGTTAAACTCGATACTCACAAGATGCAGTTTATTCTTGGTGGTGCCTTTCAGTGGATAGTCGATAAAAAAGAGTCAAACAGATCTAAAAATATGGGGTTTTTGCAAGATGACTTACCGGTTATAAAAGAACACAAGGGGATAACACTAGAAGATCTCTATGAGGAAGATGTCCCAAAAGAGTTGCTTGGAAGGATGCACACTATTGTCAATCTTTATCCACTTACAGAGGAGGATTATTATAAAATCCTCATTCAAAGTGATAAATCACCTCTGCAGGAATTTATCAACAAAGTGGAGTTTCACGGAGATAGTGTTATAGTGGATGATGAAGTTATACTCGAAGTTGCCAAATATGCAGCTAAGAGTGATTTAGGAGTGCGTTCAATTCGCCAGATACTTAAAAAGCTTTTTAGTGACGCTCTCTTTTTGGCACCAGAAGCTGATCATAAAACACACCACATCAAATATAAAAAAGAGGATTTTTATGAGTGAGACAGAAAAATTTGAAATGCTTATAGGCTGGGCAGATGTATGGAGTATAAAGGATTTATCGGATAAAACATCACAAGAGTTGTTGGAATTACAATCTTTACGATTGGAAGATGATGCGTGTGCTGCTCCAATACTGGGAAGATATGACGGCATGGTAGATTATATACCTGATGAGATAGATGTTTTACAAAATCTTGAACATCTCACTATCAATTTGAAGTTTGTCTCAAAACTTCCAGATACTATTTGTAATCTTAGTAATCTAAAATCACTTACAATTGATTACAATAGTTCAATTAGTGACTTGCCAGAAGAGATATATAGACTGAAAAATTTAGAAAAAGTTACACTACAAACAAAAAAAATCGATAAAATCCCACCTGCATTATTTACTCTGCCAAATTTAAAAAGTCTCAGCTTAAGTGGTACAAACATAGATGGACTGCCAAAAGAGATTGCAAATCTCACACAACTACACACCTTGTTTGTCCAACATAGTAATCTCAGATCACTTCCCAATGAGATCTGTTGTCTAAAAAATCTTCAATATCTCTATTTGGCTAGCAATCAGCTGCAAGAACTTCCAGATTGTCTATCAGAGTTAAAACAGTTAAATACACTCAACATAGATGCTAACCAGTTTACAAAGATACCAGAGGTACTATTTGACATGCAAAATTTAACTTCTCTTTCATTAAGAAAAAACAGGTTTGAAACATTTCCTATAGAGATAACAAAACTACATCAACTTAAAGCACTTTCTTATAGTTCGAATAGCTTAGAGGAATTTCCAAGAGAGATAACACAGATGAGTAATTTGGAGCTTTTGAACCTTAGTTATAACTCTTTAAAAACAGTACCAAAAGAGATTGGTAATTTAAAAAAACTCACAGAACTTAGTCTCTCAGATAATCATATTAAAGAGATTCCTAAAGAGATATACCAGTTGAAAAATTTAATATCATTATTTTTAGGCAATAACGAGATACAAACACTCCCAGAGGAAATTGGTGATCTTAAAAATTTAACTTCGCTGTCAATAATAAATAATCCGCTTCCATCACTTCCTAAAACAATGGATAGACTTGAAAAGCTTATACATAAAGATTTCTAGGAATTTTGGAAATTTCAATATAAAATTATTAAATAATATCTAATATGGACAAAATAAGGGTATAGATACTATTACAATACTGGAAAACATAAAGGATTCCAGATGAGAAATTGGTTTTTAGTGCTATTGTCTTTTACAATCTTGTTTATGGTCGGATGCTCCAAACAACCAAAAATAAAAGAAAAGATTGTATATAAAACACAATACATATATCTTCCATGTAAGCAAACATATCCCTTAACTTCAATCCTAAATCCATCAAAACAGTCAAAAGCAAAAAAAATAAAAAAAGCAGTAGCGAAAAAGCCCGTAACTAAAAGAACCAAATTCACACTACCAAAAAAATCAGTAAAGTTCTTCGCCCCAAAACGCTATATCACACGCCCAAATCAAAAAATGAACTTCATGGTTGGTTACAACAGTGATGGTTCTGCGTTTCTCTATCTTGAGGGTGAATTCAATACAAACACCTATAAAAACTTTTTAAAATATATACATGAGAGTGCTATTGATTTTAAAGAGATAAAAATCAATTCCAATGGAGGAGTCGTAGCAACAGCAATACAGATAGGTGCTTATGTCTATGAGCACAAGTGGCAAACCGGAGTGGACAAAGAGATGCGATGCTTATCTGCCTGTTCTTTTGTCTATTTTGCAGGGAGAGAAAAATCATTGCAAGGAGAGGCAGTTGTTGGACTGCATAGACCGTATATTCCAGATATGCCTGACACACCACAATCTATCAGAAGTATAAAGAGAGAGTATATCAGTTACTGGAACTACATTCATGCACCAAAGAGTGTTTATGATGAGATGATGGATGTAGATAGAGACAACTTGTTTATTTTAAACAAAAAAAACATCAATGACTATATTGATGTGACAATACACTAAGGAAGAGAAAAATGAGTACATTACTACAACTTAAACTTGCAAAATATGCCCTTGCTGCGATGATTATCATAATGGGTGCTTACGGATACCATCACTTCTTCTCAAGTGCATTCACGCCAATAGCATCATGGATGATTGTATCTCTATTTATCGTTATTGAGATTGTCATACTTCTTATGACTACAGTTAAATTTGAAGATAGTACAGGATATGGCAGTAAATTCTCTTTTGGATTGCTTCTAGCATTTATGTTGATGTGGATTATCTCTTTTGTAGGGATAGATCAGACTATTTGGAGCCTGGTTGAAGCAAAGTATCATCATGTTCAACAACAAGAATCTGCCATAGATGCAAAAAAAGCAATGCAGATAAAATTGCAAAACAGTAAAAAAGATTTGGAGAAATATCTTAGCCAATACAAACAAGAGCTTACAGACCTACAGCAACAAATTGCCATCTCTAAAAAAGATCTTGATAAAAAGTACAGACACTTTAACGATACTGTTTACAATAACGGGCTTATGTGTGATACAAAAGATTGTCTTGCAAGAAAATCCAATGCTCAAAACGCCATCAATATCTCAAATGAACTGCTGCAAGAAAAACTTGACAATAAAAAAGAACTGCTTAAAAAGATAAAGCAGACAGAAGCAAAAATACTTAACTATGCAAATAAAATAGAAGCTATCACACAAGATGAAGAGCAGTTTCAAACGCAAAACAGCCTCACTCTCAAAAATAAACAAGAAGAATCACTGTTACATGTAAGAATTATGGATCTTTTTAATCTGTTTTTCAAAGGAAAAATTACCACACCCGAGAGAGCCTATGTAATGCTACTTTCTGGAGTCGTTTATCCAATATACATTCTCTTTGTAATTTTTGTGTCAATGAACACTCCTCAAAACAAAGAAAAAAGAGCACAAAAACAACAACTCAAAGAACAAGAGATCACACAAAGAAAAAAAGATAAGAAAACAACTTATGACGTAGTAATGCTTTTTGTAGGAATGTTGAAAAAAATAGTTATCTATCTTATAAAAACTCGAAATAGAAAAGTAGCCATTAAAGAGATAGAGGTTGAAAAAGAGGTAGAAGTTATCAAAGAGGT
>Ga0256829_1001873_pt1 | contig 16440 bp, 12 predicted proteins | sample 131447metaG_FD_185979 | JGI IMG/M metagenome (GOLD analysis project Ga0256829, IMG submission 185979) | Hydrothermal vent microbial communities from Lau Basin, Pacific Ocean - 131-447 | ecosystem: Environmental > Aquatic > Marine > Hydrothermal vents | place: Pacific Ocean: Lau Basin | collected...
TTACTCATTGGTTATAAATTTGCATTTGGTTCATGGGACAATGACTCTATGAGTAAATGGGCTGCATTTTTATTTCAGATGGCATTTGTTGGTAAGACGATAAATATTATGAGTGGAGGTGTCAGTGAGCGTGTCAAAATCATCCCTCTTGCTATCTTTGCTGTTATTATGGGCTCGTTGATTTATCCATTTGTTGTCAATATCTCTTGGGGTGCGGATATGCTCTCAGGTGGGATGTTTGATATTCATATGTATGATTTAGCAGGTTCAACTGTGATCCATTCAACTGGTGGTTGGGCACTTTTTGCTGCCATACTTATAATGGGTCCGAGAAAAGGGCGTTATGTTGATGGTAAGATTCGAGTTATACCAGCATCAAACATACCATTGGTAGTCCTTGGTGCATTTTTGCTATGGATAGGGTGGTTTGGATTTAATGGTGGTTCCGTTGGTTCAATCTCTTCAGTGGAGAATGCTAATGCTGTTGCAAAAACTATTATGAATACCAATACAGCTGGGCTTGCAGGTGCTATCATTGCAGGTGTTATCATGTATGCCAGATATAAACTTTTTGATATCACGATGATACTTAATGGTGCTTTAGGTGGATTGGTCGCTATAACTGCTGGTCCTGATTTATATGATATATATACACCAATCTTGATTGGAATTATTGGTGGAGCTTTAGTGGTGTTTGCGATACCTGTGTTTGATAAACTTAAACTTGATGATCCAGTTGGAGCACTCTCTGTGCATCTTGTCAATGGTATCTGGGGTACTTTAGCTGTTGGTATTTTTGTTGATAGTATATCATTTATGGATCAACTTAAAGGTGTGCTTGTTGTAGCTGTGTTTGCTTTTGTTTCTTCTTATATAGTTCTATATATTATCAATAAATTTGTAAGATTCAGAGCCCAAGATGATGCTCAGGTTGAAGGAATGGATGTTAATGAATGTGGTGTAGAAGCCTATCCAGAATTTAAAAGAGCTATCTAACTAAAAAATAAATTTTAATTTTAATATATTATTAACTTTATATGAGTATATTTCCATAAACAATATACAAACTATTAAGAGTTTTGCACCAAAGGAAACACTATGAGAAGTTCATGGGTAAAAAAACGACAAAATGATGATGTTCGTACACAAATGTACTATGCAAAACAAGGTATCATAACTGAAGAGATGGAGTATGTTGCAAAACTAGAAAAACTCGAGAGTGAACTTGTTCGTAGCGAGATAGCACGAGGTCGTCTTATCATCCCTGCAAATATAAACCATACTTCCTTAGAGCCAATGGCTATAGGGATTGCTACAACTTGTAAGATAAATGCAAATATTGGCTCTTCTGCAATCGCTTCTGATGTTATGGGTGAGGTTGAGAAGATGCAGGTCTCTCAACACTATAAAGCTGATACTGCAATGGATCTTTCAACTGGCGGAGACCTAGATGAGATCCGTAAAGCAGTTATTGGGGCTTCTAAGATTCCTATTGGTACAGTGCCAATCTACCAGATACTTCACGATGTTGGTAATAAAATAGAAGACCTAACTATTGAGGTTATGTTAGAAGTTTTAGAACGCCAAGCACAACAAGGGGTTTCTTACTTCACTATTCATGCAGGTTTTTTACTAGAAACCATGCCAAAAATTGCCAAAAGAAAGATGGGTATTGTCTCTCGTGGTGGAAGCTTGATGGCGGCATGGATGATGCACTATCATAAGGAAAACCCTTTTTATACTGCTTTTGATGAGATACTAGATATCTGTGCAAAATATGATGTAAGTCTTTCTCTTGGAGATTCTCTTCGCCCTGGTTGTTTAGCTGATGCAAGTGATGATGCACAACTCGGTGAGCTTAAAGTTCTCGGTGAGCTTACTCTTAAAGCTTGGGAAAAAAATGTTCAAGTGATGATAGAGGGTCCAGGTCATGTACCTCTGAATCAAGTTGAGAGAAATATGAAAATTCAAAGAGAACTCTGTCATGAAGCACCTTTTTATATCTTAGGACCATTGGTTACCGATATTGCCGCTGGTTATGATCATATCTCTTCTGCTATTGGTGCAGCTGTTGGTGGATGGCATGGAGCAAGTATGCTTTGTTATGTAACACCCAAAGAGCATCTTGGACTTCCAAATGCTGATGATGTTCGTGAGGGTATCATCGCCTATAAGATTGCAGCACATGCTGCAGATATTGCTCGTGGACGCAAGGGTGCAAGAGATATAGATGATGAGATGAGTGATGCTCGTTACTCTTTTGACTGGGAGAAACAGTTTGAACTCGCACTTGATAGTGAAAGAGCAAAAGAGTATCATGATGAAACTCTCCCTCAAGATGTTTTCAAAGAAGCAGAGTTTTGTTCTATGTGTGGACCGAAGTTTTGTTCTTATAAAATCTCTCAAGACATCATGGACAATCCAGAAGCGATACAAAAAATAGCCGATGAAGCAAAAGAAAACGCATAAATTTTGTTTCATATTTAGCTTAACTGTGTAAAAAAATCAAAAAAAAATCAATTATTATCATAAATAGGACTAAAATTGTCTTATTTATGATAAAGTACGAAAATCAATAATAAATAAGGATTTAATTTATGACCCAACAAATTGTAAATGACGCTTTATCAAAAGTTATGTATCCAGGTTTCACCAAAGATATCGTAACTTTTGGTTTTGTAAAAGATATAAAGATAGAGGGTATCGATGTAAGCTTTACAGTTGATATTACTTCATCAGCTCCAGAAGTGGCACAGCAGATTAGTGATGATGCAACGAGAGAATTAAAAGCAGTATCTGCTGGTAAAGTAAGTGTAAACATCAAATCACCTCAAATGCCTAAAGAGTCTTCTTCTAAGGGTAAGAACATTGCTCCACAAGTGAAAAACTTCTTGATGGTAAGTTCTGGAAAAGGTGGAGTTGGTAAGTCAACTACATCGGTAAACATCGCTATTTCACTTGCTGCACAAGGTCTTAAAGTCGGTCTTTTAGATGCAGATATTTATGGTCCAAATATCCCTCGTATGATGGGAATAGCAGATATCAAACCTGAAGTTACAGGAAACAAAGTACTTCCTATCAAAGCGTATGGATTAGAAGTGATGTCTATGGGCTCACTTATGGAAGAGGGTCAGTCACTTATGTGGCGTGGTGCTATGATTATGAAGGCTATTGAGCAGTTTTTAAGAGATATTCTTTGGTCTGAACTCGATGTTTTAGTTATCGATATGCCACCGGGAACTGGTGATGCACAGCTTACTCTTGCTCAGTCAGTACCAGTTACAGTTGGTTTAACAGTAACAACACCACAAGCAGTATCATTAGATGACTCTCGTCGTTCACTTGATATGTTTAAAAAACTCAATATTCCAATTGCAGGTATAGTTGAAAATATGAGTGGTTTTATCGCTCCAGATACTGGTGTTGAGTACAATATCTTTGGAAAAGGCACTTCCCAACCAATGGCGGATGAGTTTGAGACTAAAATCATTGCTGAAGTACCTATTGAGCCAAGTATCCGCAGTGGTGGAGATGAGGGTAAACCTATCGCATTTGTAAATCCAACTTCTGAATCTGCTAAAAGATACGCAGTAGCAGCGGAATCTATTTGGGCTCAAATAGAAGAGATTAATGCAAATGGTGGTGTGGACAATGAGTCAGTGCAACCAACAACTCCTCCAGGAGTTAGCGCTTGTTCTATGTAAAATAGCGACGCATTCGCGTCGTTAGTCAGTTAAATATCTCTCCATTATTACCCTACTATTACTTCAAAAATCTTTTATTATTATTTATGGCATTGAGCAATAACTTTGATTTTATTTGCCTCGCATCATGAATCTCTTTGTATGTTTTAGAATCTCTAATCTCATTTTTAAACATTTTATTTGGAAGATTTGAAAATACATAAGTATACTTATTGGTAATGATGGCATTGTTGTTCCAGTTGGCACAAAATACATAGTCTCTATGGAAGTTTTTGTCAAATAGATTGTATCCGTTAGAATAATCGCTACTTTTATTTTTTACACCTATTAGTTTCAGGATAGTAGGGACTATATCGCTATGACTTGTAAGCAAATTACTGAAATTTCTTGGTAACTCTACTTTGTTTTTTAAATTATTTGGTAGCTTTATGATAAAGGGAGAATTTGTTTGAGCATTTGAAAAAGATGTATTGTGTCCAAAAAATCCATATTCATAAAACTCTTCACCATGATCAGATGAATAGATAATCAAAGCATCATCATACAAACCTCTCTCTTTAATAGCCTTAATCATATCTCCAAACATCATATCATTAAAGTGTATCGCATTTTTGTATCTAGCATAGATAGGGGTGACATCTTTAGAATCTTTAGAAATTGTAAGGTAGTTTATGTTTGTTTTAGAGGCATTAAATTTGTTTGCATATGGTGGAAAACTATACCCATGTGGTGCATCCATAAATACAAAAGAAAAAAGTGGTTTATCTGTTTTTGAAGAAAGTGTATCTATGAAATATTTTTTCAACTGTTCATCTTTTTGCCAAGGAGAACCATCAAAATCATCTTTTACATATCTGTTTATTTTAGCATATACTGTTTTGTCAAACTCTGGCCAAGATGTACTAGTGGAAGATATAATATTGAAGTTGTAGCCTAAGTCTATGAGTGTATCTATTAAAACTGGACTTTGTTGTGCATTGAAAAAAGGAAACCAGTAGGTAGAATTAAGTGCATAAAAGAGTGAGAAAACACCAAACCTAGTAGCATTTCCACCACTATGATGATTATTGAAAACTAGCGAATCCTTCTTAAATCTTTGGATATTTGGAGCGGTCTCTTCGTTTATGTCTGCATTTCTTACTGCATCACTTATAAAGATGAAAATATTGAATTTGTTTGGGTTTTTAACAACCTGTATTTTTGAAGTAGGGTAATTTAATAGAGCATCTGTCGTGATCTTGTTTTGTGCAAGTTTTCTTGGTTTGTAGTTGAAATATTTTGCTGAAATTCTATTGAATGTAAGTGGCTGATAGAGTGGAATTACTTTGAATTTTGCGATAATATCGTTTGACTCTAGTGAGAAGTAACCATAAGTAAATTTTTCAATAAGGATAATCAATAGTAAAGGTGTTATCATAATCTTATTTAGTTTTTTGTTAAGTTTCTCTTTAGCTGTAATCTCTGTTTTATTGAGATTTTTAATTATAAATACTTCATAAGCTATAAAAAATATTACAATCAATACAAATAACACAACGGGCATGATTCCAGTTTGGATAGAATCGGCGGCATCTGGAGAAGTGAGTATATTTATAACCATAGCATTGATATGGAATTTAAAGATTTTATATATAAAAAAATCAATTATCAAAGAGATGTTGGTTATGACAAATATAGTTGCACTTAGATATATTATAGTTTTGTTTGTAGCCCTAAATATAAATAACAGTATAAAAAACACCAAATATAAAATTGTTGCACTTGAGATAGAGGCTAGTAAAAGTAGGATGAAGCTTCCAAAAGAGTATCCTGTATTGTTAAGTAAAAATAGAAAAAATATCAAGAGTGTTAAAAGTAGATTAGCCTTGTAAAAAAGTGAGAAATCTATATTTTTAAAAAGTTTTTTTATGCTGTTAATCATTTTTCATCCATTTTGAGTTTTTAAGTAGATAGCTTTGTGCTGCATCTATACTTAGAAGCAAATCCTCATCTTCTGATGTAATGTTGCCTTTTTTGTTTATGAGGTTTTTGTAGTTGTAAAATACAGAACCGTTATTTGTTGCAATCCCTATGATGTTTCCTGCTTTGACATAGGCAAATCTCTCTTTGATGCTCTCATCAAATAAGGACTGTCCAATCATAGTATAAGGTGCTTTAAGCCCTGCTAAATCTATGATAGAGGGGATAATATCTGCGTGAGAAGAGAGAATACTCGATCTTTTTGCATAGAGCAGTTTAGGCGAATAGAGTATTAAGGGGATATGAAATCCATTTAAAGAGGAGTCCAATTTTACTTTTTTTGCATCTTTTAGATTTCTACGAGCAGCTACATGATCAGCTGTAAATATAAAGATAGTATTATCAAACCATGCTTGTTTTTTTGCTCTGTCGAGAAATTCACCTATCTTTGCATCTACATAGTTTATGGTGTTTAAAAAGCCATACTCTGATTTGTTTGAGTGTGGGTATTTTTCATATCTTTTGTTTGGTAGATAAAAAGGTGCATGTGTCGAGGAGGTAAAGAAAAAACTTAAAAAAGGTTCTTTCATCTGGTTGAGTTTCTTTGATAAAAACCTAAATGAATTTCCATCCCATGCTCCAAACTGTGGAGAACCTTGCTCATCGCCTGTATTAGGAATATCTTGTGCCCCATAATACTCATCAAAACCAGCTAATTTGCTTACAACATCTACTCTAAACGAGCGTCTATTTGAGCTTTGCATAGAAAGAGTTGAATAGCCATTTTGTTTGGCAATACTGCCAAGATAGGAAAGCCCATAAAGCTCCAATCCTGAACCTATCGCCTCAAAACCTACTGGTTGTACTATCCCAGTGAGAAGTGTAGTGATTCCATCTTGTGAGCGTTGACCATTTGCATAAAAGTTAGTATAAAGTTGTCCTTGGTTTGCGAGTTTATCAAGGTTGGGTGTTACGCCAAAGTTATTGTGTGCAAGAGCATCCAGATATTGTGAGCTTAAGCTTTCAATCAAAACTATGACAATATTTGGTTTATTTTTAGAGTCTGTTGTATCTTTTCTCATAAGGGGATAGGCATCATCTATAAATTCATTCTTTGCAGATTTTAGTGTATTTTTCAATCTATCTATTGCAACACTTGGCTCAATTCTATAATGATTGACACTTTTGTTCTTTGCACTTCTATATGTAGTATATACACCACTTAAAGCTAGATTGCCAGATGAGAGTTTATTTACTGCAAAAGCATCAGATATGGCAAAGGATTTACCACTGAGTTTGCCCCTTATTCCAAGAAAAGCGATAATGATGATTATAGGGATTATGCTCCACTCTTTTTTATGGAGTAGTTTATCTTCGATGGTAGAAGCAAATATCTTATAAAAAACAAATATGATACTTAAAAAGATTATAAATCCTATGATAATTTGATTTAAGTAAAGTCCTATCGCCATCTCAATAAATGGAACAACATCATCACCTAGAAGAGCGGTTTCATTTATGATGTGTCTATTTACATAACCAAAGTAGTAAGTATCTGCGATATTGTAAAATACACCGGCAGCGATTATGACACCCCAAAGTGAACCAAAAAAAACTCTATATTTTATATTGAGCACAAACTTTATAGGTATTAAAAGAATGATCCAAAATATAGATGTAAAGAGTGAGATTGTCGCTAAATCAACTCTAAGACCCATAAATAAGGATGCAGATAATTCAGCTGTGTTTAGGTTGGAAAAATAATCTGGATAAGAGAAGTATAGGAACAGCCTATTTGCCATTAACAAAATAAAGCTAAAGGCTATTGTTAAGCCTACTTGTGAGTATCTATTTTTAAAGTGCAACAGGCATCCTAGTTAGCTTCAGTTTTAGCTTTTGATTTTTCTTGAGCTAATGCACGGGATTGTACACTTCTTAGCAGGTCTTGTTTTTTTGCATGTGTCCATTTTCCTCTTGGTTTATCTATATACTGAAAATACTCATTTGTAAAGCTACCTTGTACACAAATGTATTTATAGAGTTTATGGTTGACTTCTCTTTCACCAATAGCAGTATTTAATGCACCCGGCCCCGTAAGGCTATACACACCTGAACCAATATTTTCTGTTTGGATGTTTTTAACAACTAAATCAATAGTATCTTTTATGATTTTGTTGCCTTTTTGTACAGCAATAAAATAATTGCTCATATGTTTTTTTGTTGTTAAAAAAAGTTCTTCATACTCAGGTTCTATTATTTTAGCTAAAGGCCAGATGAAGTGAGCGTCTATATCCATATATAAACCACCCTCATTATATAAAACAACCAGTCTCCATAAGTCAGCCTGTGAAGCTCCATTGATGAGTTGATCATATGCATCTACTATCTCTTGGGAAGAAGATGTTAGTAGATACTCACGCCTACCTTCTGTGCTAGTGTAGCGGTATTCATAATCAAGCGACATAAGTCTGTTAAAAAGATAGTTTAAATAAACAGGTAAACTTACATGATTAGTATAATTAGTTTGCCAAATTATTTTTGGAATTTTGTGGATATTTGTGGGATGAATTTTTGCTGGACTATACTCGGGAATGGTAAAGCGTTTATGTGGCAATACCCAATGAAAGGGATAGCATAACATCTTTGAAATGTTACCTAGTAGTTTTATAAAACGGTTCGATATTAAAATTGATAATGACATATAATTCCTATTGTGTACTTATTAAACTTATTATAGCAGTTTTTTTGATATAATTTTATAAAAAAGGTATCTATATTGATAAAAAATATCCTTAAAATATTTATTTTATTATTGCTCCTAGTTGGCTTATATTCTCTTTGGCAAACTCATTTTAACTATAATTTTGCAGAGATAACAAAAGATAAGGTTTATAAATCAGGATTTATGAAAGACTATAACACAATGGAATCAAAGCTCATTGATCATAAAATTAAAACTGTCATAGACTTAATGAACCCAAGTGTGCAAGATAAACTGAACCCAGCCTTTCAAGATGATATAGATATAGAAGATGGATATATTAAACAAATAAACAAAGATCATGGTTCAAGTATAAGACATATAAGTATTCCATCTCTTCAAGTCCCAACTAAAAAAACATTAACAAAGTTTTTTAAGATATTAGATAATAAAGATAATTACCCAGTTTTAATCCATTGTTACCATGGAACAGGTAGAGCACAAATATATAGTGCTATATATCGTATGGAGTATGAAAACTGGAAGAACGAAGATGCAAGGTCTAAAACTAGAATCTTAGTTCAAGGACTAGGATACAGAAGTAGTTTTGCAGATGGCAAAGAAAAAGGTGATTTTTTGATGAAATATAAACCTAGAAGTGTTGGTAAAAAAAGCACTTTCAATAAGTTAGAAAAATAATTATATGAAAGAAGCTTTTAGAAGATACCTTCCCTATATAAAAGATTATAAATCACAATATATTTTTGTATTTATCGGTGTATTGTTGACTGTAAGTGCTACCGTGGCTACAGCACATATTATGAAGCCTCTAATGGATGATATGTTCATTGATAAAAAAGAGGAGATGCTTTATCTGATTCCATTAGGGCTTATAGGGATATATTTTACAAAAGCTATCGGACGGTATATTCAGTCAGTATTTACATTTTACATAGGAACCAGTATTGTTACACGAATCCGTGAGTTATTACTCTCAAAAATGATAAATTTAGATATGTCATTTTTGTATGCAAATAGAAGTGGTGAATTGATATCTAGGCTAACAAATGATATATCAAGGATTCAATATTTTGTATCAAATATGTTACCAGAGTTACTAAGAGAGGTATTAACTGTAGTAGGGTTAGTTTCTTATGTGATTTACCTAAATTATTTGTTAGCTTTTTATTCGTTAATTTTAGTCCCATTAATCATATACCCTCTTCTTCTAATCGCAAAAAAACTTAAAAAATATTCTCATCGTTCACAATCAAAAAGTGCAGATGTCTTAACGAGGCTTACAGAAGTTTTTAACAATAGTGAGGTTATTAAGGCAAATGCAACAGAAAAATATGAAATAGATAGATTTAGTGTACAAAATTGGCAATTTTTTAAAATTAATATGAAATCAATCTATGTTGGAGAGATTGTTTCACCTTTGATGGAGATTATTGGAGCTGCTGGTTTAGCTGCTGTAATATTTGTAGGTGGTAGAGAAGTATATGATGGTAATATGAGCGTAGGTGAGTTTACCGCCTTTCTAACTGCAGTTGGACTTGTATTTCAGCCAATCCGACGCATTGGCTCGATCTATTCTAAAATTCAAGATGCAGTAGCTGCTACAGAGAGAGTCTTTGAAATAGTAGATAAAGAATCAAATATGCTTAATGGGGATAAAATTTTAGATAAGGATATTGTAGATATTTCATTTGAAAATGTATCACTTAAATATGAAAAAAATTATGCACTAAATAATATAAATATAGATATAAAAAATGGACAAAAAATAGCTCTAGTTGGAGATAGCGGTGGAGGTAAATCTACCTTTATAAATATGCTTTTAAGATTTTATGACCCTGATGAGGGTAAAATTTTAGTCAATGGAATAAATATAAAAGAATACGAGAATAAGTCATTGAAACATCATATCTCTATGGTGACTCAGCGTATATATATATTTCAAGATACGCTCATAGCTAATGTAGCTTATGGAAGTGATGATGTAGATGAGAAAAAAGTTTTAGAAGCATTAAAATTAGCAGATGCCATGAGCTTTATAGATGGTCTTGCAGAGGGTATATATACACAAATGGATGAAGCTGGAGCAAATCTTTCAGGTGGACAAAGACAGAGGGTCGCAATTGCTCGTGCAATATATAAGCATTCTTCATTGATACTTTTTGATGAGGCAACTTCAGCACTTGATAATGAGAGTGAAAAGAGAATTCAATCCGCACTTGATGAGTATACTAAAGATAAAATCACTATTACAATCGCACATAGATTGAGCACCATTGAGCATGCGGACAAAATTCTAGTGATGCAAAAAGGTTCTATTGTTGCATCTGGAACACACGCTGAACTACTGAGAAGTAGTGATGTTTATAAAAAATTAGCTGGTCAACTACAAGAGTAGCCATAGATAAATATATTTTTGGATATAATCGCATTATTATTCGACAAATTTTTATTTATTAGGTGAGGAAATCAGATGCTAGACTTTTCAAAATTTTTAAAATACTCAAAACCAGGACCGAGATATACATCATATCCTACGGCACTTGAATTTAATGATGATTACAAGTATGATGAGTATATTCAAAAGTTAGAGTCTCAGGATTCTTCTCGTCCTCTTAGTCTTTACTTTCATCTTCCTTTTTGTAGAAATGCTTGTTACTTTTGTGGTTGTAATGTTGTTTTTACCTCTAAAGAGGATAAGATGGTTCGCTATATGGAGTATCTTAAACGAGAACTTGCCATCCTTACAAAGCATCTTAATGTAAAAAGAGAAGTGCTTCAGATGCATTTTGGTGGTGGGACACCTACTTTTTTTACCGCATTGCAGCTTAAAGAGATTATAGATGAGATCAAAAGCACATTTCCAAATTTTCGAGAAGATGCAGAGATTAGTTGTGAGATAGACCCGCGCCATATCAATGAAGCACAGATGAAAGTGATGAATGAAGCTGGTTTTAACCGTGTTAGTTTTGGTATCCAAGATTTTAACGAAAAAGTACAGATTGCAGTGCATCGTGTCCAACCCTATGAGATCACAAAAGCTGCGATGGATTTAGCAAGAAAATACAATATGCACTCAGTAAATGTTGACTTGATTTATGGGCTTCCCTACCAAACACTAGAGACTTTTAAAGAGACACTCCGCTTAGCTCTTACTCTCTCCCCCGATAGATTTGCAGTATTTAACTACGCACATGTCCCTTGGATGAAAAAGACAATGAGAAAGATAGACGAGACAACTCTGCCTCGTCCTGATGAAAAGTTAAAGATTATGCAATACACCATAGACTTTTTAACCTCTAATGGTTACAAAATGGTAGGGATGGATCACTTTGCAAAACCTGAAGATGAACTCTTTAAGGCGATAGAAAAAGGTGAACTCCATAGGAACTTTCAAGGCTATACAACAAAAGGTGGTGCAGACCTTATAGGTGTAGGGCTTACTTCTATAGGCGAGGGCGTAGATAGTTACAATCAAAACTTCAAAGATATGAAAGAGTATGAAGCTGCCATAGAGGGGGGAAAATTACCTTTTGAGCGTGGGGTAGTTCTTAACGAGGATGATCAAATCCGCCAATATGTCATTATGGAGTTGATGAGTAACTTTAAGTTAGATATCAAAAGATTTGAGGAGCTTTACAATGTGAATTTTAAAGAGTATTTTGCAGATGCAATAGAAGCTCTCTCACCTTTTGTAGAAGAAGACCTCCTCGTTTTAAATGAGCAAAATATAGAATGTTCCCAAACAGGAACTTTACTTATTCGCAATATCTGTATGCCCTTTGATGCATATATGAAAAAACATGTAGCATCTAAAAAGAGCTTTTCAAAGACTGTATAAAATATGAGTAAACAGCCTGAAGATATTTTCAACTTTGCAGAGTTTACGGATCCTTGTATAAAGTGTGCGAAGTGTATCCCCGTTTGTACCATACATAATGTTAATGCTGATGAGGTGACATCTCCTCGTGGTTTTTTAGATCTACTTGGTGCGTACCAAAGAGGTAAACTAGATTTAGATAAAAATGCAAAAGAGATTTTTGAGTCATGCTTTTTATGTACGGCCTGTGTGGAAGTATGTCCAAAATCACTCCCTACAGATATGGTGATAGAGCAAGTTCGCTCAGACATCGCACAAAAATTTGGTATCGCTTGGTATAAAAAAGCTTTCTTTTTACTGCTACGACATCGTTGGCTCAATGACTTAGCATTTAAGTTGGGTTGGGTATTTCAAACTTGTGGTTTTAAAATCAAAGCAGACATAGACTCTATGCACTCAAGGTTTAATCTTCCTATGCTCAAAGCTGATAGACTGCTTCCAAGCTTGCGTAAAAAATCTTTTTTAAATTCTTATCCAGAAAACATTAGTAATGGTGGAAAAAGAAAAGTCGCTATCTTCATCGGCTGTTTGGGAAATTATAACTATAAAGATGTTGGCGATGGACTTTTAGAGATACTAGAGCATCTTGAGATCGATGCCTTTTTAGCAAAAGACCAGAAATGTTGTTCCGCTCCTGCATATTTTACTGGGGATTTTGACACGGTAGATCATAATGCTAAGTTCAATATAGAGTATTTTGAGAGTTTCGCTCAAGATGTCGAAGCTATCATAGTCCCTGAGGCGACTTGTTCAGCGATGCTTAAAATTGACTATGAACACTACTTCCATGACCAACCAGAGTGGTTATCTCGTGCAAAAACCATAAAAAGTAAAATCTTTATGGCAACTGAGTGGTTGCAACACAACACACATCTTGAGATGCTCCTTGCATCGAAGAAAAAATCCTCAGAGATAGTCACTTATCATGACCCATGCCATGCAAAGAAGATGCAGGGCATCTATGAAGAACCAAGAAACCTCATCTCTAAAAATTATAATATTGTGGAGATGAGTGATCCTAACACTTGTTGTGGTTTTGGTGGTGTAACGATGCAGACTGAAAAATACCATTTTGCAAAAGCAGCAGGTCTCCCAAAAGCTGCAATGATAAAAAATACAAAAGCTGATATCGTGAGTGCTGAGTGTAGCGCATGTCGTATGCAGATAAATAACTCTATGGGCAAGGAATCAACAACTATATTTAAAAATCCGATTGAGTTAATAGCCGAAGCATTGAGGGAAGCATAAATGCCAAATAATCGTTGGAACCATATATACGAGTCATTCAACCCTATAGCTTTTCACTTTTTTTCTTTTCCTGTCCATTGGTATGGAATGATGTATGTGCTTGCACTTGTAACAGCACTTTATATTGGAAAAAAATTTATCAAAAAAGATCAACTTGATTTTGATAGTAAAAAGTTAGATATCTATTTTATCTATGTTGAAGTGGGAGTGATCTTAGGTGCTAGACTTGGTTATATCCTCTTTTATGATCCAAACACACTCTACTACCTTGCAAATCCATGGCAGATTTTCAATCCATTTCACAATGGAGAGTTTATTGGTATCCGTGGGATGAGTTATCATGGAGCAGTTATTGGTTTTTTACTTGGAACATATATCTATACTAAAAAATACAAAGAATCTTTTGCAAAGATTATGGATCTTACGGCAGTTTCTATCCCTCTTGCTTTTGTATTTGGTCGTATTGGTAACTTTCTCAATCAAGAACTTGTTGGTCGTGTTACTGATGTAAGTTGGGGTATCTATGTAGATGGAGTTCTCCGCCATCCATCACAACTCTATGAAGCTTTCTTGGAGGGTATCGCAGTTTTTGTAGTTGTATATTTTTATCGTTCATATAAAAAATTTAGTGGAGAGTTGATACTTATCTATGCTTTTAGTTATGGCATCTTTCGTGCTATAGCTGAGATTTGGCGTGCTCCAGATGTTCAGATAGGGTATGTGTGTTGCAATGTCGTCACTCAAGGACAAGTCATGAGTTTAGGGATGAGTTTAATAGCTTTGATTATTTGGGTATATTTTTATAAAAAGAATAAAAATATCATTTAAAAGCCATCTTTTCTTAACTTCTATCATCTCTATGGAGATTTTTATCTCGATGTACTGATAATTTCCAAAAATGATTGACAAGCCAATAAGCACTCAGAGAACCTATGATGGCATAGAAAAGAGTCCCCGTATATAAAGCAATAAATATATTGTCAATATTATCACTAAACCATTCTAAGGTCATCTTAACATCAAGTGGCTTGTTGCCGAGAAAGAAAGAACCAGTTATATACTCTACATAGTACATAGGTGGCATGGTGAATGGATTGCTAAGCCAGCACATTGCTAACCCTATAGGTACATTGAACTTAAAAAAAGGCATCATAGCAAGGACAAGAGCCATCTGCATAGGCATCGGTATAAATGCTATAAAAAGACCAATCAAAACACCTTTTGAAACCATCTTTCTGTTGGTTGAAAGATACTCTGGAGGTACTTTGTACTTTTTTATAAAAGCTTTGAGCTTTTCACTTTTACTGATTTTTTTTAGATTTTTTCTGACCATAAATATCACTTAAACTTTTTTTGGATGATTATAGCTTTAATATGCTAAAATTTCATATAAATTTAACAATCGGAATAACTATGTCATTTGAAACATTAGGCGTTATGAAACCACTTCTTAGTGCCATAAAAGAGTTAGGGTATAAAAACCCTACTATGATACAAACTAGAGCTATCCCTTTAGTCTTAGCAAAAGAAGATATCTTTGCAACTGCTCAAACAGGGACAGGAAAAACGGCAGCCTTTGGTTTGCCAATGCTTCAAAGACTTAGAAACACTACAGCAGATAAAAACAGAGCCTTGCGAGGTGTCATTTTGTCTCCAACAAGAGAACTTGCACTTCAGATATACGAAGATTTACTATCTTACTCAAAGAACCTCAAACTCAACATAGCAATCCTTGTTGGTGGTAAAGATATAGAATACCAGCAACGCATCTTAAGAGAGGGTGTTGACATCGTTATAGCAACTCCCGGTCGTCTTATAGAGCATCATGCTAAGGGGCTTAACCTTTCATCAGTAGAAATCTTTGTTCTTGATGAGGCTGATAGAATGCTTGATATGGGTTTTGTAAAAGAGATTCGAGCTACACATCCATTGCTCCCTAAAAAACATCAAACTCTTTTGTTTTCAGCTACATACAGCGACAAGGTGAGAAAACTCTCAAAACTAATACTTAGAAGCCCTCAGTTCATAGAAACTGCTAAAAAAAATACAACAGTAGATACTATCAACCAAATAGCATATCTAGTAGATACCGATAGAAAAGCAGCACTCTGTGCTTACATCATTGGTTCACGAAATTTTAGGCAAGTGCTTGTATTTACAAAGACAAAAAAAAGTGCAGATGAGTTAGCTATAGAGCTTAAAAAAGATGGTTTAAAATGTGGCATCATCCATGGAGATAAAACGCAGGCAAACCGTACAAGAACTCTTGCTCAGTTTAAAGCAGGTGATTTTAAAGTGCTTGTCGCAACCGATATCGCTTCAAGAGGATTAGATATAGAGCATCTCCCTTTTGTTATCAACTATGAGTTACCCGGGATTCCTGAGGATTATGTGCATCGAGTAGGAAGAACTGGTCGAGCTGGACGCGAGGGTGAGGCTATATCGCTTATAGATATCTATGAAAAGTATGATATCAGAGAGATAGAAAAACTTATAGGTCAAAAGATAGAACAAGATGTTGTAGAGGGTTTTGAACCAGATCCTAAGATTCGCCGTAAAGATATTGATGAAGTGAAGATGAAGTCTGAGCATAAAAAACCTACAAGTAAAAAAGAGCGAAAATATAATAAAAATACAAGCACAGTCCCAAAAACAAAAAAACAGATGAAAGTGACTAAGAAGAAAAGAAAAACAACAAAGCGTGATTGAGTTTAGCGAATTTTATTTGTAGTATTTGGCTGGGTTTATTATTCAGTACAGCTGTATACGACTAAACATTCCCACATACAATGTGGGAACGAGAGAGATATGCCATATCACTCTTGAGTGAGGCTATTATCATATCAAGCATTAGAAGTTTGTTTTTATTATTTGCAAAATATAAAATTATTGCAAGGAGTGGAAGAAGAAGTATTTGGATGGGAAACTCT
>Ga0256829_1001874_pt1 | contig 16436 bp, 17 predicted proteins | sample 131447metaG_FD_185979 | JGI IMG/M metagenome (GOLD analysis project Ga0256829, IMG submission 185979) | Hydrothermal vent microbial communities from Lau Basin, Pacific Ocean - 131-447 | ecosystem: Environmental > Aquatic > Marine > Hydrothermal vents | place: Pacific Ocean: Lau Basin | collected...
GTAGTGGCGACAGCACCATCCAATTTGACTCCGAACACTCGAAAACCACTCAAGACATTATTCACAGGCTTTATCGGCATCATTACAAAAAGCTGATCCTCGACGATCAGCTTTCCTCACTCTATTTAGATAATCTTCTCGATACCCTTGATCCTAACCGCTACTACTTCCTAGACAGGGATATCAGCGAACTTGAGAAGTACCGCTACGAGTTCGACAATATGCTGTCTGATGGCGATCTGGATGTAACCGAAAAAATCATGACCCTGTATTTTTCGCGCGCCAAAGATCGCCTGACCACTGTTGTTGCCTGGCTGGAATCTGAGGACTTTCAGTTTGATTTTGACCGCGACGAAAGCCTCGAACTGGAAAACAACGAGCGCCCATGGTCCCTTGATAACTCCGAACTTGATGATTACTGGCGCAAGCGAGTAAAGCTCAATGTGCTGAATCTGGTTCTCTCGGGAGAATCAGAGCAAGAGGCCCGAGAAACCATTGCCAAGCGTTTTAAGAACCAACTTCAGCGTCTAAATCAACAGTCATCTGAAGATGCTTATGAAATAGCTATGAACGCCCTTACGGAGCTGTACGATCCGCATACCAGTTATATGGCACCGCGCACCCACGAAAGCTTTAACATCAGCATGTCCTTATCACTGGAGGGCATAGGCGCAGTCTTACAGATGGACGACAACCACACCAAGGTTGTACGTCTGATCAAGGCTGGTCCCGCGGATAAAAGCGGTGACCTGCAACCGGCCGATCGCATTATCGCTGTTGGTCAGGGTAGCGATGGAGAGATGGTGGATGTGGTCGGATGGCGTCTGGACGATGTTGTCGACCTGGTCCGAGGACCAAAGAACTCAGTGGTTAAACTAACCATAATTCCCGCAAATTCAATGGGCTCAACTGACTACAAGACAATTCAGATTACGCGAGGCAAGGTCAAGCTCGAAGAGCAGTCAGCGCAAAAGGCCGTAGTTGATCTCATCGATGATCACGGGGAGCTCCACAAAATCGGTATTATTCATATACCCGCGTTCTACGTAGACTTCGAAGCCTATCGCCGCAATGACCCCAACTTTAAGAGCACCACTCGCGACGTCTATCGACTGCTGAAAGAACTGTCTCGTGAGAATATCGACGGCTTGATTATCGATTTACGTGACAATGGCGGCGGCTCTTTGAATGAAGCCACTACGCTTACCGATTTGTTTATCGATCAAGGGCCAGTGGTTCAAATTCGCCAGAGTAATAACCGCATATTGAGAAATCACAATTCCAGACTGCCCGCAGTCTACAAAGGCCCTCTGCTCGTCTTGACCAATCGCCTCAGCGCTTCGGCATCAGAGATCTTTGCCGGTGCCATACAAGACTACAAGCGCGGCCTGATTGTCGGCACCCAATCTTTCGGCAAAGGCACCGTGCAGTCTCTGATCGGCGTCCATCAGGGACAGCTAAAAGTGACTGAATCCAAGTTCTATCGAGTCTCTGGCGACAGCACGCAACACCGAGGAGTGATTCCCGACATTCTGTACCCCAAATTAATCAACCCAGAAGATGTTGGGGAAAGCAGTTACGAAAACGCCCTGCCCTGGGATCAGATTCGCGCCGCAAGCCACCGCTCATATTACGATATCGACCATGTCATCGCGCCCCTGGCAGCTAGGCACAACGAACGAAAACTCGAAGACCCGGATTTTACTTTTCTTATTCGACAAGCCCAGCGACTCGCCAAGTCCAAGCGCGAAGATCAGGTTTCACTTAATTTGAAAGAGAGACAAGCGGAGAAAAGTGAAGCGGAACAGGAAGCACTGGCGAGTGAGAATCAGCGCAGGTCAGAGAAAGGCCTGGAAGAGTTTGCCACCATCGAGCAATGGCGTGAAGACACTAAGGCTGAGCGAGAAAAACAACAGGGCCGCTATCTGGATACCTCCATTACCATCGAAAAAGACCCTCTATTGGGTGAAGCTGGTTATATTCTAGTCGACTGGCTGAACCTGTCCCAGGGAAAGCGCATGGCACAAACCCAACCTCACCAACCATAAAACTTCGAGATACAGAACCATTCCATGAAAGTAGTTTCATTTAACGTCAACAGCGTTCGTATGCGAATGCACCAACTGCAAGCCGTTATCGAGAGGCACAACCCCGAGTTTATTGGCCTTCAGGAAACCAAGGTCACCGACGAAGAATTCCCGGAAGCAGCGATAAATGAACTGGGCTATAACGTTGTATTCCATGGTCAGAAAACTCACTACGGCGTTGCTCTACTGTGTCGTTCGCCAATCCTAGCCTCGAGCAAGGGCTATCCAACGGATACCGAGGATGACCAAAAGCGATTTGTCGCCGCTACTTGTGAATCACCATTGGGTAACGGTCGCATAACCGTTATCAATGGTTATTTTCCCCAGGGAGAATCACGAGAGCACCCAACAAAATTCCCCAACAAAAAGAAATTCTATGAAGATCTGAATCTCTATCTGGAAGCCAATCATTCTCCGGATGAACAGCTTATCGTTATGGGGGATCTCAACATCTCCCCGGAAGATATTGATATCGGTATTGGGGAAGACAATAGAAAACGCTGGCTACGAACCGGAAAGTGCAGCTTTCTCCCTGAGGAGAGAGAGTGGCTATCAACCCTGAAATCCTGGGGCTTGAAAGACAGCTACCGAATCATACACCCCGACAGCAACGACACATTCAGCTGGTTTGACTACCGCAGCAAAGGCTTTGAACGCGAGCCCAAGCGGGGTTTGAGGATTGATCTAATTCTAACGACGGATAGTCTGAGCGAGCGCTGCACCGACGCCGGCGTCGACTACGACGTACGCGCCATGGAGAAACCTTCGGACCACGCCCCTATTTGGAGCGCCTTTAAATAGAACCCTAGCGCCCGAGCCAGCGAATTAAGCGCGCTTCAATATCATCGTAGCGCACTGGTTTGGGTAGGTAGTCGTCCATTCCTGCCGCGAAGCAAGAGGCTTTATCAGCATCGTTAGTATGTGCAGTCATAGCCACGATGGGGACATGACTGACATTACCGGCTTCCGCCTCGCGCTTGCGAATGGCCTTGGAGGCATCAAAACCGTCCATTTCAGGCATCTGACAATCCATAAACACTATATCTATCTCTCGCTGCTCCATCAGCTTTAGCGCTTCATAGCCATTATTGGCGAGACTGACAGTGTATCCGAGCTTCTCCAGCATTCCCTGGGTTACCATTTGGTTAACCCTATGATCATCCACCAACAATACCTCTTTGCCCTGCCCCATTTCATGGTTGTGTTCAGCATCAAGACATTTGGGTAGAGGTTTATCAAACAATAAATGGCAAAGGTACTCATGGAAGCGGCCACTGATGACCGGCCGGTAGAGAGCCGAGATCTGATCGCTGCTGTCAATAAGTGCCTTTAGTCTTGGGTTACTGCTATCCGTATGCTGTAGAAACAGGATCTGTTTCAATTCCGGGTAGCGATCTTCGGCGTTGAGCCCCGCAAGAAAATCGAGCTTCTCGTTATCCTGAATTTGAGAAAGGCTGGTCAACATAACCGCAAAAGGATGCTCATGAGCCCTGGCCTCATCGAGCCTGCGTTCAGCCTGAGTTTGGTCTGAGACGGTTTCTATCATCAAACCCCAATCTTCAATTTCTTTTACCCAGAAATTGTTTACTTCAAGATCCGTGAAAAAAAGCACCCGCTGACGATTGAGCTTGGGAATACTACGCACGGTTGCCGGCTGCCGGTTAGTCACTTCCAAAGGCAGCCGAGCCTTGATTTTTCGCTCGTTGCTCTCGGTTACTATTAGCTCGAAGGTACCAGACATGCATTCAACAAGCCCCTTACACAGAGACAGCCACAAACTGGTGGAAGTAGCCGCAACTTTTGATACTGAATGAGCGAGAACCTGGCGCTCGCCGGCGATTACCTGCGCCTCATCTGCAATCACCAGATTAAGGTAACCCATATCATCGGCATCGCGATCAAAACTAATGTTAACTGTCACACGTCCGTGCTCATTGATTTTTATGGCATTGGACAAAAGATTGTTAAACACTTGACCTACACGCTTAATATCACCATTCACGCGCAACGGCAGATCGGTCGCAAGCTGATAGTCCAATTCAATACTCTGCTGATGAGCTGTAGAGGCCTGCTGCACTATCCACTGCTCGAGGCGGGTTCGCAAATTGAAAATACTGTTTTCGAGAACCAGACTGCGATTGCTGATCTTGGCGAAGTCGACGATATTGTTTACCAGATCCAGCTGGCTCTTAGCCGCCTTCTCGGCAAGCTGCAGCAGGTCTTGTTGCTGCTGGCTGAGCTTACTGTCCGTCAGTAAAGTCAATCCACCGAGAATATCGTTAAGCGAGGTTCGAAACTCGTGCCCAAGACTGTTGAGAAATTCCGCGTTAAGGTCCACAGAAGCATCGACATTGCGTTTCTCTGCCTCCAGAACTTTGGTTCGCTGAGTCAACGCGAAGTTGGCCTCAAGCCGCTGCCAATAATTATCGTGCAGATTCTCTACCTGCTGATGCAGTAGCACATAAAAAATCAGCATCATCAGGCTGTACATATAACCGTCAAATCCACCCATCCACAAAGCAGCCAAGGCTGGCGGAATAATGGATATAAACTGGTAGATGTGGCTGAATTTTTTGTAAGGAGAGAGCGAGCTGGTGACAGTCGCCTGAAAAATTACGGTGTAGATCCAGAGGATTGGCGTCTCCCCTACCATCCCCAGTGTCAGAGTCGTTGCTATCAAGATGACCGTCCACCAGGCTGCACCGAGCAGCGTGGTGGCAAAATAAAGATTACGCCAGCGCTGCGGTCCCTTGGCGTAGATAGCTTCAAAGCGCAGCAAGAAAAAAGTGCGCATAATAACAATGACAAAAAAACCAACGGTCAACCCTACCGCAAGCTCGGGCTGCATTACTCGCATGTAACCAAACGCCAGACAGATAGTGTAAGCCAAAAGACTGAACGCAAGACCGCGGCGACTATACTTCGCGAGTTTTTCGTCGCTTTCCCGAATAATTTTGCGATCACGCTGAACTTTGCTGGATGGCGTAAATAGCTGCATACTCATCTCGTACGATTTTTTGTCAGTATAACCCCTGCAGGCACAAGGGATTAATTCTCTGATTTACTGCGAATAGCAGCAGTTTATTCCTGGATAAAGTAGATCAATACATTCTTGATCAAGAAGCCCAGCATGCAGAGGCCTAATACCAAGAACAGAATAAACGTTCCAAAACGCCCAGCTTTTGACTCTTTAGCCAAATCCCAGACAATAAATACCATAAAGCAAATAAGACCGCCGATACCGAGATACAGCGACCAGGCTTCAAATGCTTCGATGTCCATCCAACTACCTCAGAAAAATGCCTTCACCGAAGGCTATAAACCAAAAAAGCCGGCGATACGCCGGCTTTTTCTATTCCGAAAACCAAATTTCGGAGTGCTTCAAACGCTTGGCTTAAAGCTTGCCGTCCAGCTCAGGAACAGCGTCAAACAGGTCTGCAACCAGACCGTAGTCTGCAACCTGGAAGATTGGAGCTTCTTCGTCTTTGTTGATAGCAACAATGACTTTACTGTCTTTCATACCCGCCAAGTGCTGGATCGCACCGGAGATACCGACAGCAACGTACAGCTCAGGAGCAACGATCTTACCGGTCTGACCAACCTGCATGTCGTTAGGTACAAAGCCTGCGTCAACGGCAGCACGAGAAGCACCAACGCCAGCACCCAGCTTGTCAGCAACTTTGTACAGCATTTCGAAGTTGTCGCCATTCTGCATACCACGACCACCAGAGATAACAATCTTGGCAGCGGTCAGTTCAGGACGATCACTCTTGGCCAGTTCTTCACCAACGAAGGAAGAAACACCAGCGTCTTGGCCAGCAGCGTCTTCAACGGCAGCAGAACCACCTTCAGCAGCAACGGCGTCAAAAGCAGTACCACGAACGGTGATGACTTTAATGGCATCAGAGCTCTGTACGGTAGCAATAACGTTACCAGCGTAAACAGGACGCTTGAAGGTATCTGCACTTTCTACAGAGATGATGTCTGAAATGGCCTGAACGTCCAGCAGCGCAGCCGCGCGAGGAGCAATGTTCTTACCGTTGGAAGTGGCAGGAGCCAGAATGTGGGTGTAATTTTTACCCAATTCAGCGACCAGCAGTGCAACGTTCTCAGCCAATTGGTTAGCAAAAGCAGCGTCGTCAGCTTTGATTACTTTGCTAACGCCTTCAGCTGCAGCAGCAGCGGTAGCAGCGCCACCACAGTCAGCACCAGCAACCAGTACGTCAATGTCACCGCCAATAGCCTTCGCAGCCGCAATGGTATTCAGGGTCGCGCCCTTGAGGCTGGCGTTGTCGTGTTCAGCAATTACTAAAATGCTCATTAGATTACCTTCGCCTCATTCTTCAGTTTGTCTACCAGTTCAGCAACGTCTGCAACTTTGATACCCGCCTGACGTTCTGCAGGTGGCTCAACTTTCAGAGTTTGAACGCGAGGAGCAACATCAACACCCAGATCTTCTGGAGTGGTGGTGTCCAGAGGCTTTTTCTTAGCCTTCATGATGTTAGGCAGAGATGCGTAACGTGGCTCGTTCAAGCGCAGATCGGTAGTAACGATCGCAGGCAGGTTCAGAGCAACTGTTTGCAGACCGCCATCAATTTCACGCGTAACGTTTACTTTGCCATCTTCTACAGCAACTTCGGATGCGAAGGTACCTTGAGGCATGCCAGTCAATGCACCCAGCATCTGACCAGTTTGGTTGTTGTCGCCGTCGATGGACTGCTTACCCATGATGATCATGTCTGGGCTTTCTTTCTCAACGATGGCTTTCAGGCACTTGGCTACTGCCAGAGGCTGCAATTCAGCGTCTGTTTCTACCAGGATGCCGCGGTCGGCGCCCAGAGCCATAGCGGTACGAATTTGTTCTTGAGACTGCTTAGGTCCCATAGAAACGGCTACGATTTCGGTAGCTGTGCCCTTCTCTTTCAGGCGAACTGCTTCTTCAACAGCGATTTCGCAGAAAGGGTTAATGGACATCTTGGCGTTGGCGATATCAACGTCGGTACCGTCGGACTTCGGACGAACCTTAACGTTGTAGTCAACCACACGTTTAACTGCAACAAGAATCTTCATGGGTATTCCATTCGCTTATCTGATTGAGGATAAAACACCGGGTAACGATGTAACCGCAGTCCCGGGTTTCCACGGCTCGAATTCTCTCTAATATCGGGCTGGACAGAGTCACACCCGGATTTCGAGCGGCACGTATGGTGACCCTTTCACCCCCTAAAATCAATACCTCTAACGATTTAGTCAACAAATATGGATGAGAACGACTCTCATTTGACGCCATTTGACCATTGCTGGCGTGCAAATCAGGCTTATTGATTCAATTTCAATCACCAGGGCTGATATTAACAGTAAGAATGAAGCTATTAGACATTGGTACGATCTGACAAGCCCTATATAATTGCACAAAAATTTCGAAAGCAATGTTCGGAATAGAGAATTAATGCTTTGGAGACGGGCAACGAGGTTTCTGTGTCTACCAAAGCCATACTTTTTAGAAATATCAGTTAGGAGTGATGCCTGTGGAACGTGAATATATGGAATACGATGTTGTCATCGTTGGTGCTGGCCCGTCTGGATTGGCCGCTGCCTGCCGTATTCGACAGCTGAACGAAGAAATAAGCGTATGTGTCGTTGAGAAAGGCTCAGAAGTTGGCGCCCATATCCTTTCTGGCGCTGTGTTCGAGCCCACTGCCCTGAATGAACTTTTCCCGGAGTGGAAAGAGCAAGGCGCGCCGCTGAATACCGCGGTAACAGGCGACGATATCTACCTGTTGAAAAACGGCGAATCCGCTCAAAAGATTCCCGGGCTGTTTGTGCCAAAAACCATGCACAACGAAGGCAACTACATTATCAGCCTTGGAAATCTGTGCCGCTGGCTTGCAGAACAAGCAGAAGCCCTGGGTGTGGAGATTTTCCCGGGTTTTGCCGCAGCTGAAGTCGTATACAACGAGGACGGCAGCGTCAAAGGCATTGCCACTGGTGACATGGGCATTGGCATGAACGGCGAGCAGAAAGATTCTTACATGCCCGGCATGGAACTGCACGGCAAATACACTCTGTTCGCTGAAGGTTGCCGTGGTCACCTGGGCAAACAACTGATTAGTAAATTCAACCTCGATGCCGGAAAAGAGCCTCAGCACTACGGCATTGGCATCAAAGAACTGTGGAAAATTCCCGCAGAACAGCACCAGGAAGGTCTTGTCGTACATACCGCGGGCTGGCCTCTGGCCGAAAATGGCGCCGCAGGCGGTAGCTTCCTCTACCACATTGAAGACAACCAAGTGGTTTGCGGACTGATTACCGACCTGTCGTACACCAACCCTCACTTGAGCCCGTTTGATGAATTTCAGCGCTACAAGCACCACCCAGTCGTCAAGCAATATCTCGAAGGCGGCGAACGCATCTCATATGGCGCACGCGCCATCACCAAAGGCGGCATTCAATCGCAACCCAAGATGCACTTCCCGGGCGGCATTCTGATCGGCGATGACGCTGGCACTCTGAACTTTGCCAAGATCAAAGGCAGTCACACTGCAATGAAATCAGGCATGATCGCTGCAGAATGCGTAGTTGAAGCACTTGGCGCAGACCGCGCCGGTGCGGATCTCACTGAGTTCGACAAAGCCTATAAAGATTCGTGGGCATATAAAGAACTGTACGCACAGCGCAACTTCGGGCCAGCTCAACACAAATGGGGCAATCTGATCGGTTCTGCGTATGCCTTTATCGACATCAACATCTTCAATGGCAATTTGCCTTGGACACTGTCCGATCCAAAGCCAGATCACGCGCAGCTCAAAACAGCCGCTGAATGCCCTAAAATCAGCTACCCCAAGCCAGATGGCAAGCTGAGCTTTGACAAGCTGTCCTCGGTATTCTTGTCGAACACGAACCACGAGGAAGACCAGCCATGTCACCTGACACTCAAAAACGCTGAGGTGCCCATTAAAACCAACCTGGCGATGTACGATGAGCCCGCACAGCGCTACTGCCCTGCCGGTGTTTACGAGATCGTCGAAAGTGAAGAGACCGGTGACAAGCGCCTGCAGATCAACGCGCAAAACTGCGTACACTGCAAAACCTGTGATATCAAAGACCCCACCCAGAACATCACCTGGGTTGTGCCCGAGGGCACGGGTGGTCCGAACTATCCCAATATGTAAATACGATATTGGAAATGGGGGCTTTAGCCCCCATTTTTATTCTTCTTTGCTTACCCCCAATTCCCACACCTAATAGCGCGAGAATCTAAATAGCAATCATCTAGCAATTACCAAGAATAAACTCGTCAACTCCACTTCTAACGACCATAACATCCCCTTCCGGCATTTCTCGAATTTCGCTCAACTCAGCCAATTGATAGAACACCGGACGACTTACTAGCGCCTCTAACTGACGCTGCGCTTTAACGATTGGCAAGGGATGCCCCTGAGAATCCTCAGTCACCTCAAGCGGATGTTCCGCAGACAGCGGAAATTTATTACCCACATTAGTGGTAAACAGCAAAACACCATCTATTTCTTTAGCCGAAACAACCAAAAATGGAGCGACATCGACTTTTATGCGCCACTTTTCTACAGGAGTTACCAGGAAGTACTGACCACCCTCGTATTTGATTATGCTTGAGAACAATTTGACCAAGGCTTCGCGGCGTACCAGTTCACCCTGGTAATACCAACGCCCCTCTCGATCAATGCGCATATCAAGATCGCCATTCAGCTCTGGGCTCCAGGCATCTACAGGTGGCAATTGATTTTCGTACTCACGAGCGAGTTCTGCAAAACTCTGAGGAAGATTGTTCATTAGAGAAAACCCTGAAAATAAACATTCGCTATTTTACGGGTTTCACTACCAGACTGTCAGCATAAGCAAGGAATGCTTCATTGAAGAGACTTGAGGGAGTTGCGCGCTCTATAGCGATCAGGCTACTACGAGCCTTAATTTGCGAAACATCTATCAACTCTTGAGACGTTGTATCGTAGAGTTTCAACAACAGAACCAGACGGTCAAAGCCCACCTGCCTGTAATCTTCAAAGTCTTCATCTATCTCCACTAAACTGCTTAATTTATTGGAATAGACGGCCAGCTGCGGGTAGATTACATAGTCTGTTTTGGACTGCCGTGCGAGTTGAAACGCACCTGGCAAGTTCAGAGGGTCATTGGCGTGAGCCACGTTAATGAACACATTATTCATTGCGCCAGCCAGATCAGCAGTCAGCTTTCTTCTTAACGGTATCGACCAGGATGCATCGGGAAAGGCAACAAAAAAACTGCTATTTCGAGCCAGTACCCATTGACGATCAGAGTTAACTTCAGGCGTATTCAGCAGATAAGCATCCTGAAGTGAATGCTTGATCAATGACTTGCTGTACTCGGCCGTACATCCGAGCATCAGCAATGTCATACAGGCAATAGAGAGTGTGCTTGGGTTGATCATAATGGCTATCGCCCTATTCAGCTTTATCCAGTTCCACCCCGAATTTTATCGGCACCAGAAGGATGCACGACAAAAAATGGTCACAGAAGTTACTTGGTACGAGATAAAGCAGGATCTACGCCAATATGCGTGCCAATATCTTTAATAAACTTCAGAAGATCCGGAAATTGCTCCTCTGAAACCAAGCTGCGGCAATAGGGGTTGTAATAAAGCTCTACCGCCCCCTGAGTCAAAGCCCAGTAGCTCAAATAATAAAAATAGGGAGGGACATCCTTTAAGCGACCAACTTCGATACCCTTGGCGTAGCAGGCATTAAGCGTATCAAACGCATCGCGGCGCGCGTGTTCAAGGTTGGCTCGCTTTTCGGGCTCCTCATCGTTGGCGATCATCTTTTCTTCGAGGCGCTGAAATAACCTCGCCTTGATAGGATCTTCAACACTATGAGAGAAATAAACTCTTGCGGGGGCGTTGTAATCCCCTGCTTCAGCCAGTTTAACGGCGTCATCCAATTTAGCTTTCAGATCATTTTCATAATCTGACAATAGACGCACGTATATTTCGGTCTTCGAAGTAAAGTGCTTATAGATGGTACCTTTACCGATATCCACCTTATCCGCTATCTGCTCTACGGTAACTTTGTCTTCACCCTGCTCCAGCAGTAGCTCTAACGCCGCATCCAGAATGGCCTGCTCTCTCTGTTTAAATTGCTGAATTTTTAACTTCGCCTTATCCATTCGGTTCCCCAAACGTATTACTGTCCTGGCTCTCTCCAAAGCACACGGCACAGAATCCTTCTCGGATTCACAGCACAATCTTGGAGCCATTTTTTATCGGTATGATTGCGACACTAAAAGACCGAAGATCTTCGAAAAAGGTTGTGTCCGGCCAGTCACACGGCCAGAACAGTAGCAAATGTTGCGAAATTGCACAAAGCAAAAATGGCTCAAGTCGTAGAATCTCGCCGTAAATTCAAAAAAGCTATCCACTTCGCCTGAGCCTGTACCTATACTGACAACAAATTCATGTGACTCTATGGAGATCTTATGAGCACAACTATTGCGGAAGCCGTTAACACCTTAAGTGAACTACTGCAAAGCCTGGAAGACGCGTACTGGGAGTCTTCCACACTCGATAAGAAAGATCGATTTTATGACCTTATTAGCGCCGTCAACCGTGAACTCTCCGAACTGGCAAAGCTCAGCATCCAGGATCACCATCTGGAATACGAGCCAGTCAGCTTTGAATTCAGAAGAGCTCGCGCCAAACTAATGGACCTGAGAAAGTTGATGGATGACTGTGTTGGACGCGCCGCTACCGCAGCGAAACTAGAAGACCTGATCACTGACGTCGGGAATCTCTATTCACATTAACTTCCGAGCCTAACCTGTTGATTTTAAGATATAATCGTTATCCATATAGCCTTTAGGAAGGAGCCGAATTTTGCTTATTGCAAATGCATTTAACCAGGCACTGGAAGTTTCAACGATGTAGGCAATAATTTTAAGGCTGGCGGCGCACATCCCCCAAGTGTCAGTTGCCACCAGCTGGGCCATCCGGCTAGGACCGGCCCAAGTTAAGAACAACTTGGTTGCTCTTAACGTTTCACTCCTAATGGTCTTGACCCGATGCTCTCCCCCAGACGTCGGGTTCTTTTTTCCTACCCCTCCCATACATTGAACTTATTCTCTTACGGGATGACTAATGCCACCTCCTTGGCAGATATCCGAACACGAGAACACCAATGCATTTCATATACGACAAGCTATCCAATCACACCAGAATCGTCGGATTCGGCTTTTTGGTATTGCTGGCGTATTTGGTCATGTACGAGCTGGAGATTGATGATCATCTACACGCGCTCTGGAATGAAATCAGCACTGATGATGCGATAAAAAACAAATCCATTTGGCTGCCGAACTATCAACTAAGCCATCAAACGGCACTCCCCTTCGTCAACAATAACTTGTCGGGCATTACCTACAATCCTGAAACTAACCGACTTTGGGTTATTGTCAACAGCCCACAACGACTGATAGAGCTAGACACCGATTTCAACGCCACTCGAACGATCGAGCTAAAGAACTTTACCGACACAGAAGCCGTAGCCTATGCGGGCAACAACCGCTTGGTAATTGCAGATGAAAGAGACCAATCGGTGGTTGTTGCGAATATTGGCGACAGCAACAGCTTCGATAAACTTGAATTGCCACGACTGACCGTTGATACCAACGGCGGCGGCAACAAGGGCTTCGAGGGCATTGCTGTGGACAACAGTGCAGGCCTTATCTATGTTGTCCGAGAGCGAGACCCCATGACACTGTTAACAATCAACGGGCTGCTCACCAAGAACGCAGGCGTAACTGTTACCAAAGACAAACTGATTAACGCTCAAGACCTGTACCTGGACGACCTGTCAGGGCTTCACTTCGATCCCTCTAGCGGCAACCTGCTATTTCTTAGCGATGAATCTCGCGCTTTGGGAGAAATCAGCCTCAATGGCAACCGTGTCAGTTATTTGGACCTTGTCAAAGGCTTTCACGGCTTGAACCAAGACATCCCTCAGGCTGAAGGGGTCACGATGGGCCCGCAACGCAGTCTATTTGTCGTGAGCGAGCCCAATTTGATTTACCGTTTTGACGCATCTGATTCCTGAGCCTGAATCAACAGTGCCACATTGTCATTTTCAGGATAGTCACCCGGACTCCAACCGAGACGCACAAACACCAGATCTTTCGAGGGCATAACCATTACCAGTTGTTTTCGATTGCCCTTCAACGCAAAGCTATCGACTGGCAAATCACGCCAACGCAATTCATCGTCGCCGCTATTGAGCCATAGCTTAAAGCCGTAAGACCGTTCGTTTACCGACGAATTGGGCGCCAGTGACTGCCGATGCCAGTCCTTCGAATATAGACGCTGTCCATTTATCTCTCCTCCACGCAACAGTAGCAACCCCACCCGGCCCCAATCCCTTGCGCTGGCGTACATATAGGAACTGCCAACAAAAACACCGCTGGAATCCACTTCAAAAACGGTATCGGTCATCCCCATAGGCTCGAGAAGCTCTAGATACAGATGCTCAATACTTAACTGAGGGCTGCCTCCAATACGCTCATGACCGAGGCGGGACAGGAGATTGGTTCCGGCCGATGTGTACTCAAAATGAACACCTGGCTTATAGACACTCTCAGCTGCCACGGCAAAATCGCTGGCACTGTGAGATTCAAAAAGCATCTGGGTCGCCTTCTCGCCCGGGCCATAGTCTTCGTTAATATCCAGCCCCGATGTCATGGTCAGCATATCGCGCACACTGATGTTTTTTCTCGAATCCTGCTGCCAGGAAGGGAACAAATTGCGCTCATCCAAACTGAGAAGGCCGTTCATTTCCAGATTACCCAACCAAATTGCCGTAACACTCTTAGCCATTGACCATCCAAGCAACTTGGACTGAGCATCCACTCCTGGAGCGTACACCTCAGCAATAATGCGTTCGCCCTTGGCCAGCAGTAGCGCGCGTGTGTCCTGCCCTTGCTCGTTGTCTGCTTTGATTAAACGCTCAAGCGCTGCTTGAGCAGCCAGATCATAGCCCCCAACAGCCGCACCCGCAGGCCACAGCTTGTCACTTTTGGTTAAAACCGGAACCTGAAGCTGATCTAGTGGCCTGGTGTCCCCTATTTCCAGGCTACAGCCCAACCCCTCGCGAAACTTGGCGGTTACAGCATCCGTCCCCATTAGACTCGACTCTACAGACTGATTCTTATCGTCGAATTCTACGGAGAGAAAACTGAAGAGCGGGGAGTATGAGCTCAAATCCATTATTGCCTGGGACTTTGACAATCCGGACACATAGTGACCGGAGCAGGAGAGCTTCGCTGCCATACCATTGAGCATCGCAGGCGCCTGGCGCAGATATTCCAAAGAGACGCCCTGCCAGCGAGCAAGAACAACCAGAACCATTGATGCACTGATAAGAACTACAATAAGCTTCTTCACCTTTCCCCCACAAAATCCAGTGTTATTATTTTTCTAATGGCCTAAAGAATACCCCTTACAAAACAAAAGGTTAAGAAGCTTCAAACAAAGGCAAAAAAACTTTGACTGGGGGCGGTAGTGTGGTACAAATTGACGCTATTCCCGCCTGACACAACGGAGATCACAATGCAGGAAATTTATTCACAGACACAGCAGCAAAGCGCTGTTGTTTCTACCAACAAAGTTTTGAAAAACACCTATATGCTGCTGGCCATGACCATGGCCGTTAGCGCAATCGCCTGCGGCATCTCCATGGCGATTGGCCTGGGTCGCGGTCCTGCACTGATCATGAATCTTGTAGCGCTAGGCCTGGTTTGGTTCGCCCTGCCCCGCACCGCAAATTCCACAAGCGGCATCTACGTTGTCTTTGCTTTTACTGCTCTGCTTGGTGCATCTCTCGGACCAACCATCAACCACTACCTGCAGTTCTCTAACGGCTCTCAAATTGTGATGCAGGCCCTGGGCGGCACAGCGCTGGTTTTCTTTGGTCTGTCTGCCTATGTTCTGACCACCCGCAAAGATTTCAGCTTTATGCGCGGATTCCTTATGACCGGACTGATCCTTGTTCTGGTCTGTGCGCTGGGCCTGATTATTGCCGGCTTCTTTGGCGTGCAAATTGCGATGGCTCACCTCGCCATTAGCGGCGCTATCGTTCTGCTGATGTCCGGTTTTATCCTCTACGATACCAGCCGCATAATCCACGGCGGAGAGACCAATTATGTGGTTGCTACCGTTGGCTTGTATCTTAATATCTACAACCTGTTTGTAAGCTTACTGCACATCATCGGCGCCACCAGCGACGACTGATTCGGCAACAGCAACGCAGATGAGTTAGATTAGCTTGCCTAGAAGCCCCGCCTGTCGGGGCTTTTTACTATCTATCTTTCAGGAATAACATTGAAAATATCACTGGTCGTACTGCAATCGCCAGACAATGGTCAAAGCAGCCTGCGAGCACTCAAATTCGCCAACACCGCCCTGCAACAAGGTCACGAGATCCCTCGTGTGTTTTTCTATGGTGATGGCACACTCAACGGGCACTGTAACTCCCCGTTAGCCGCACTGTGGCAGGAAGCTGCAGCCAATAGCAAAACAGAACTCATTCTTTGCAGCACCTCGGCAGAAAAGCGAGGAGTCCTTCCCCAAAAAGGTAACGAATCAGGCACCCTGGCGCCGGGTTTTGAGCCATCTGGGCTTGGACAGCTGCTCGATGCCAGCCTCCAGTCTGATCGACTGATTACTTTTGGTTAACCATGAAATTGCTCTTTGTTATCAACCAGCCGCCAGGCTCCCCCGAATTTTCCGAGGCCATTACCGCACTGCTCGGTGTATCTCTGTTTGGTCAGACAACTGGCGCCTTGCTTCTAGGTGGAGTAAACAAAGAGATACCGGAATCTCCCATCGAAAATCAACTTGATCAGATTCTGGAGCTGGGACTGGCTCGCGTGCTTGCTTCATCACAAACACACTCCCAATTCGGCAACCGTCAGAGTATTGAGTTCATCGATGACAAAGAGATTGGCGAATTAATTCACAGTGCCGAATCCGTAGTTAGTTTCTAAGTTGCCTTTATAGAATGATGTAACATGACACTTCATATCGTAAGCAAACCCAGTGACATCGGCCGATGTCTCGATATCTCTCGGGAACAGGACGTCCTGCTTTTGACAGAAGAGTGCTGGGGGGCAACCGAAACCTTATGCTGCGTATTGAAAGGCGCTCCACAGGAAATCTACTGGCTCACAGACCAGGTAGAAACTGCGACTCCGGAGTACGGCGCTGCTATTGACTACGAAGGCTTTGTTGCCCTTTGTGAGGCGCACACACCCATTCAAAGCTGGTACTAGTCGGATATTGGTACCGCCAGTCCT